>Ga0233437_1003810_pt1 | contig 19000 bp, 16 predicted proteins | sample SI_122_August201_FD_182714 | JGI IMG/M metagenome (GOLD analysis project Ga0233437, IMG submission 182714) | Seawater microbial communities from Saanich Inlet, British Columbia, Canada - SI_122_August2016_200_MG | ecosystem: Environmental > Aquatic > Marine > Inlet | place: Canada: British...
AGTTTTTATTGGATTTCTATTCAATTTTATCCAAACATCCTGCAGATCCTTTATTGATTTGAGTCAACAAAGCTCTTCAAGGATTTTTTTTTAATTTGCTCTATTTGTAAAACTTTCATATGTTTGCCACAATCAAAATGCGTTTTAAAGGCAACTCAACTGGTCAAACACACGGTTAGTGGAATGTAGTTAAAAATCGTACTTGTCAATTATCCAGCATACCGTTGGATCAGATTGATGGTGTTTCGGTTCCGGTTTATTGCAAGCATTGCGAAAATATTTATTATAGCTTAACTTACCCAACAATCACTTTATCAATAAAGGTCACTGGTTAACCAGTAACTATAGATAATGATTAAAGGTGTTGTCTATCCATTTGGAGTTGATTCAAATGTACGGGGTAATCAGTTAACTAATTGTGATTTGTACAGTAAAAAATTGTTTGAAGGAGAATTACCTGCTTTTACCAGCTGGTGTTTAATAAAAGCAATTTCATATTTGCCTATAAATGAAATTGCATAGGTAAGAGGAGATAAGTAAATATCCGTCTTTAAAAAGGTAGAAGAATAAATGACTGAAGCTAATACATTAACTAAAAAAAAGAAGGTTGATACAAAACCGCTGGCAGGGATTCTAAAAAAGTACCCTGCCATAGGGGAATCATTGTTGGCCATTCTTCAGGATGTGCAATTAGAATATAAGTATTTACCTGAAGTGTGTTTAAAAAAGGTATCAAACAAGTTGGAACTGCCGTTGAATCAGGTATACGCAGTTGCCACTTTTTATAACGCCTTCTCGCTAAAACCGAAAGGTATATATGTGATTCAGGTGTGTCTGGGAACTGCTTGTCATGTCAGAGGAGCCCCGGATATTGTTGATGAATTAGAACGCCTGTTGAACATTAAGTGTGGAGACACGACTCCTGATGGAAGGTTTACATTAGAATCCGTAAACTGTGTGGGAGCATGCGCTCTTGGACCTGTTAAAGTTATTAACGGGGATTATCACGGACATTTAACCAGAAACAAAATTGAAAAAATTTTGAAACAGTACAAATGAAAATAAAAAATAAAGAAGCCCTGGAAAAACTACAAAAAAAGCTTTCAAAAGAGTTTTCAAAATTTGAGACTTTGGTTGCAATTTGTGGTGGTACAGGCTGTAGAGGTAGCAAAGCTCAAAAAATAGTTGCTGCGTTCAAAAAGGAAATAAAAAGCCGTAAGTTGGGGAAAAAAGTCGTTGTGAAGGAAACAGGCTGTCATGGATTCTGTGAAAAAGGACCGCTGGTTGTTATTCGACCAGAAAACATTTTTTATCAGGAAGTTAATGAAGAGCATGTTACTGATATTATTGAAAAGACCATCCTGAATAAAGAAATACTGGAAGACTTACTGTTTGAAATAATTCATGAAGGGCAGAAAAAGGCCAAGAAAAAGAAAGCTAAAAAGAAAAACGATGAAAAAAGGAATTTGGTCATCAAAGAAGATGACGTTCCTTTTTATAAAAACCAGGTACGAACGGTATTCGGACAAAATGGATACATTGATCCAAAATGTATTGAGGATTACATCTCTTATAAAGGGTATACTGCATTAGCCAAAGTTCTAACCGAAATGGAGCCAGAAGAAGTAATCTCAGAAGTTGAGAAATCAAGACTTCGTGGTAGAGGTGGCGGTGGTTTTCCTGCAGGTAGAAAATGGCGTTCTTGCAGAAATGCTGCCGGAGAAAAAAAATATGTGGTATGTAATGCAGATGAAGGTGATCCAGGTGCGTATATGGATAGAAGTATTCTGGAAGGAAATCCGCACTCAGTTATAGAAGGGATGTTGATTGCCGCTTTTGCCATCGGCTCTAAAGATGGTTATGTATATGTTAGAGCTGAATATCCGCTTGCTGTTGAAAACCTTGCGTTTGCTATTGATGAAGCCCGTAACTGGGGTCTATTAGGTGAAAACATCCTTGGAACTGGTTTCACTTTTGATATTAAAATAAGTATTGGTGGGGGTGCTTTTGTATGCGGTGAATCCACAGCCTTGATGCTTTCTATAGAAGGAAAAGTAGGAGAACCGAGAACAAAACATATTCATACGGTTGAAAGTGGTTTGTATGATTTGCCAACTAATCTAAATAACGTGGAAACCTGGGCAAATGTTCCGCTGATTATAAACCGTGGTTCTGACTGGTACAGTAAAATCGGCACAGAAACCAGCAAAGGTACTAAGCTCTTTTCATTGGTTGGAAATGTTGTAAATACGGGCTTAGTTGAAGTTCCCATGGGGGTCTCACTCAGGAAAATAATTTTTGATATTGGTGGGGGTGTTCCTAATGGGAAAAAATATAAAGCCGTTCAAACTGGTGGACCTTCCGGTGGATGTATTCCGGAAAGTATGTTAGATCTCCCGGTTGGGTTTGATGAACTTGAAAATGCTGGATCAATGATGGGATCAGGCGGAATGATTGTAATGGATGAAGATACATGCATGGTGGATATATCCAGATACTTTCTCTCATTCCTGGTGGAAGAATCCTGTGGAAAATGTACAACTTGCCGTGAAGGCTGTTTTCAGTTATATAATATTGTTCAGCGCATCACAGAGGGTAAAGGTAAAAAAGGTGATATAGAACAGTTGGAAGAGCTGTCTGTAACCATTAAAGAAGCATCTCTTTGTGCATTGGGAAAATCCGCGCCAAACCCTGTTTTAAGTACTATTAAGCATTTTCGTGAAGAGTATGAACAGCATATTAATGAAAGAAAATGCCCTGCGGGTGTCTGCAAGGCTTTGTTTGAATATGAAGTTGATAGTGAAGTATGTACTATGTGCGGAATATGTTTTAAGAAGTGTCCTTCAGACGCAATTACCTGGAAAAAGAAAGAAATTGCAGTCATCGATAAGATAGCGTGCACTAAATGCGGAATATGCTTCGAAGTATGTAAGGATGATTCAATATTAAAGGTATAACAATATGGCGAATTGTTTGATCAGGGATCATTCACAATTTGCCTTATCGACTTATCTGAGGACTTGAATATAATTAGGAAGAAGCATCATTTTTGTATTCTGTAAATGATTGCCTGGTGGTGAATCTGCCCTGGATAAAGAACGACGGGAAAGAAAAACAGTTTTAGAATTTTTGCTTTCCCCTACTCCTGTTACATCAATCTCTCCCGTTAATAGTGAAATTTTAAAGTTAATCCTTTCGATGTTTGTTTTGTCCGGTGTCACTCGTCCCTCCTTTCGCTTTTGACTGTTCTATAACAAATTTCAATTCGGTTGCTACTATCTGTATGCTGAGTAAAATCAACAGGGTAGACAACAGTCGCTCATTCGATAAAGTTAGCGTTCCCGATCAATTTGGGATAAAAGGTCTTTGAATTTGGCTTCCAGTTCAGGACTCAATACATCAATAATAGACACACCATCGCGGTCTGCTTTACGAATTTCATTATTATAGGGAATAAAGACAATATCCTTAAATTCCGGCAGGGCTTTTTTAATAAAATCTTCATCTTCCTGTCCACTGACTTTATTAGCCACCAGAAGAAAATTAGACAGATCAATTTCACCGGCCATTTGCATTACCTGTCGAGCACAATCAATGGAACGCTGACCCGGTTCGACAACTATTATCATTAGATCAACGCCTTTAGTAGTGGATCGACCCAGATGTTCGATTCCAGCTTCCATATCCATTACAACGGTTTCATCTTTATAGAGAATTAAATCCCTAATCAGCGCTTTAATTAAAACACTTTCCGGACAGGCACAACCGCCTCCACCTTTTTCAACGGCCCCCAGTACTAAAAGCGTGATCTCTTTATACGAGGTTGCAAATGAGTCCGCTATATCTGAAACTTTCGGATTAAGTTTGAACATCTGTCCATATTGATTAACTCTGGCACCTGTCCTTTCTTCAATGAGACTGACCTGTTTAGATATAGGAATGATTTTATTTTGTTCCGTAGCCGAGAGACCAAGCGCTGAAGCTAAATTAGCATCCGGATCAGCATCAACTGCCAGAACTTTCCGATTTCTTTGACTCAATAAAAGAGCAAGAGTTGCGGCGATTGTTGATTTCCCAACACCTCCCTTGCCAGAAATTGCTAGCTTCATAAAATCTCCTTTTAATTTAAATTGTTCCCGGGGACGATTAAATAATGAAAAGTTATTTACCAAAAATCCTATAGGTGTCTTCTAAAACACCTAATATTAACTATATGTATTACAAGTTTGATACATTTGCAAAGCGCTATGATTCATTATTAATGTTTACAAATCATTGATTTTGTATACATAAATCAATGATTTGTTATTTTTTATTAATAACACTGTTTTAAAACTTGGATTATCATTTGAGTTTTGATAACAGAGGAATGAAATTTGAATTATTCTCAAAAAAAAATAAAATCAGAAAACACAGTGATGTTTGTTTGTCAATAGGTTTAAAAACCAGTTATTTAATACTGTTAAAAAAAGAAAGCATATTAAAACTGGCCTGTATAATAGGTTAATAAATCTATTTTTGATAAACAAAAACAGGTTTTGATAGCAATAGAACATCTTTATAGTTCCGATTGAGAATAAAAACAAATGTACCATAAATGATCGATGAGTCAACTAATCAAATGATTGACTTGCATCATAAATTAAAAGGTGCATTAAAAAAAAAGGAAAATCCATCAATTACAAGCAATAGACGATCACTGATTATTATTAATAATAAGAAAATGACTGTAAAAGAAAAAGGAAAGGAACGAAAGGCGGCTGAGGTTAAATTCCTTATTCATGATTTGAGAGTGAAAAAGTTCATTGATGATATTATTCATTTTCACGCCACGCTAAACACCGACCTTGAAATTCACAACATAGAACAAGCACAAATGTTTCATGGTCAGGATCTTCAGGAATTGAAGTTATTAGCCAGTCAAATGCGCAGGTCTTATAATCTCTATAGAAACACCGTAAAAACGTTTGCTTCCAATACGGATATTATTCAAAATGGAACCAGTTATATTTTGAAAGTTCAGGAGATTTGTGAACTAGTTCTTAATCCCCTATGGGGGAGGTTTGATCGTGTTATCGCATTTTTGCCAGAAACATCCCGCTCTTATCAATCACGAACCCAATATCGAAATTACTTACGCTGGATATGCAACGTTTACTATCGGATTGATCATTTTTTTCAGGAACTAAACAACCAGCATCATTATGAAGAATTTGATGTCGCAGATGATATCTATGCTTTCACTAATAATGTTATTCATGGATATGTAACAGAAAATAGTAGCTCTACAGTGGAAATTGTATTTGAAAAATTTGATTCTGCAGTTATCGGTGGTAACAGACCCCGATTTCGTCGCATGTATTTCAATCTGGTCAAAAACGCTGTTGATGCGATGCAAAACAAACAAAACGGACAATTGATAATCAGGGTATTTAAAGAGGGTGATTATGTGTATTTGAGTATTCAGGATAATGGTACAGGCATGACCAAGACAGAAGCACAGAATTTGTTATCTAAAAAGCAAAGTTTAGAAGGGAAATTACATTTAATTGGTTTTGTATTTGTCCAACAAACCATTAAAATGTTCAATGGAAATGTGTCTATAGAAAGTAATCCGGGCAAAGGGGCTATGATCACACTTGGATTCCCTTATCTAGAGGGAAAAACCAGACCAAAAATAAAAAAGTCCAAATGTGAAAAATATTTTAACTTCAAAACAGGAAATGAGCAGGAAAACGTTAATATCAAAATGTTGGATAAAACAGGTAAAATTAATATATCCAATGTTTGGAATTCGTGTCCGATTAAGCAATCAGTGTATACTCATCAACCTGATTCAAATAAAGACAAGCAGTGTGGTTTAATTATTTATAATGACTATAAAAAATCTGAAGCATCCATTCCAGGATGTGTCTTTGCAATTTCAGTGAACTACAAAAATACCCTCGATTTTTTTACTCACAAACCATATGAAAAGGATTGGGACCTCAGCCACGAAGACTTGAGCCCGATGTTTTTTGAATCTACCATTAGAGGACGTTTAGAAACTAATGATCAAAAAAAACTAAAAGTTATCTTAAAAGCACCCCATAGTAAAAAAGATTTTTTTTACTTAAAAGATGTGACACCGGATGAGCGATGTACCAATAAGTATAAACAATTGATTCACGATGAGTATATATTGATCGCCAGAAAATTTTTGAATAGTGGAATGCCATCTTTCGTAGATGTTCAGATTTCAGAGCCTGATAAGTTTTTCAATGATCCTGATTTAATTTCAAAATCAAAACCATTTCCTATAGAGATATTAGCAGATCAGAAACTATCAATTGAATAATTCAATTTGCAAAAAATGGACTGATTCTAATTAATCAAAGAGGGGGACGATTTCACATGTTGGTAAAGATTGTCCCTAATTACAGCGCAATGTGAAATTATTTTTCTTTAATTTATAATCAAGGAAATAGTGATGGGTAAGGTGCCTCATTTAAATGTTGAAACCCTGACCAAGATTTTGGACAATATTTTTGATGAAGTCGTTGTTGTCGATCAAAATGATATAGTTATTTATGCTAATCAAGCTTCAGAAAAGCATTATTGCGAGCGACACAGTACCTTAATTGGTAAACATGTTTCTGAAATAGCAACTTGGTCTGAATGGGAACCCAATTCTTTACCTATCTCCAAGAAAGAAAAAAAACGCATAACCGTTGAGCAAACATCTCCGTATGGTGAGAAAATTATTACAACAGCAACCCCGGTTTTAAATAAGAATAAAAAAATTGAACTAATTGTTTTCAATGTAAGAGATATTAAACAGTTAGAATCAGTAAAACAGTGTCCTTTCGGTAAGCATGCAAAAACTTAATTTCCCTCATTTTTTCCTCACCTAATTTTTTTCAAAATTTTTCATTTTTTGCGTGCGTTCTGAATCGATGTCTGTTACGACATGGAATATGGAACACGAATTCAAATATCGAGGAAAAACATATTCCCAAGATGAGATTGCCTTCATCCAGCAATTGATTGCAGACAATCCCAATGACAGCAGGTGGCGTTTATCGAAAAAGCTATGCCTGTCCTGGAACTGGGTACAGGAGAACGGCGCATTGCGCGATATGGTCTGCCGCAGTTTTATGTTGGTATTGGATAGGGCTGGACTGATTCAGTTACCTCCCAAAAAAAGGAACACTGTCAACTATCTGGCTAAACGTAAGCAGCCAACTCTGGTAAAGATTGATCAATCTCCTATTTCAGGGTCGCTCTCAGACCTAAAGCCCATCGAATTGATTCAGGTGCGAAAGCGGAAACAGGAATCTTTGTGCAATAGCTTAATCGAACAGTATCACTATCTTGGTTATTGCCAACCCGTCGGTGAACACCTGAAGTATATCGCGTATTCAGGAGAAAGACCGATTGCCTGCATGACATGGTCTTCTCCGCCGCTGCATATTGGTTCCCGTGATCGTTTTATCGGCTGGTCGCCTACGATTCGAAAGCAGAACCTTCACTTGGTGGCCTATAACTCCCGGTTCTTGATATTGCCTTGGGTAAACGTCAAATATCTGGCCAGTCATTTACTTAGTCGTGCCGCCAGAGCCGTTGCAGAGGACTGGCAAAATTTATACTGTCATCAGGTCCATTACCTGGAGACATTTGTGGATACCACTCGATATGCCGGTACCTGTTATTACGCGGCCAACTGGAAATTTTTGGGTAAAACGACAGGCCGGGGAATCAAAGAAAAAACACAGCGTGTGACACGATCAATTAAAGATGTATTAGGATATCCCTTATCAAACGATTTCAGATTAAAGTTGTGCCATGGCAAAGAAGCGAAAACAAAAACACCCTAATGTGCGCATGGTAAGTGCTCATGAGATAGAAGCACTCCCACCTCGGGTAGACGCCAGACTCCCACCGGAAGGTGCACAAGCAATCAGGAACATGGTTGAAGTCCTATCTCGCTTTTCAGTAAAAGATTTACGGGGAGAAACTTCGCCTGCGGAACTTAGAGCTAAACTTTTTGAGGATTATGAAACAGAAGCTCCCTAAATTAAAGAGAATGACTCCCGAAGAGCTGGAAGCTTTATTACAAAGAACCGAGGAGATAATACCGCCAGAAGATGCACAGGCGATTCGTCAAATAACGGAAACTCTGAATTTCATTTTGGAAAATGCCGCAAAAAATGAAGTTCGAATCAAAGCGTTACTTAGACAAATTATGGGTATCAAATCGGAAAAAGCAAAAAGAATCAAAGCAGCACTGAACGCTCAGATGGATGCCCAAAATAAAATGGAACTTCCCGACAAAAACGGAACGGAGCTGGATACCTCTATGGATTCTACTAAGTCGCAAGATTCCAAAACGAAACCGGCAAGCCAAAAACCCAAGGGACATGGACGAAACGGAGTGGATGCCTATACTGGCGCTGACCGAATCACCATTGCGCATCTGGAGTTAACCCCTGGAGACGATTGCCCCGAATGCTTTCAAGGCAAGGTATATCTTCAAAAGCAACCGGGTGTGTTTATTCAGATTATCGGTTCGTCACCACTTCAGGCGGTCGTTTATGAAATGGAAAAACTTCGTTGCAACCTATGCGGAGAAGTTTTTCAAGCTCAACCACCCAAAGATCTTGCGGACAAAAAAGGCAGCAGACATTACGATGAAACCGCCAAAAGTATGATCGCGCTTTTACGTTATGGTGCCGGACTACCGATGTATCGTCTTTGTGAATTACAAAGCCGCTTAGGCGTTCCCCTTCCCGTATCCACTCAGTGGGATAAAATCAGGGAGTTGTCCCAGCACCTGATACCTGTATATAACGAACTCATTAGACACGCTGCCCAAGGCGAACTGTTTTATAATGACGATACAGGGGTAAAAGTGCTGTCTTTAATCAAAGAGATTGCCGAAGAAGTTAAAACCCAAAAAGGCAAAACCAGAACCGGGCTATTTACCACCGGTATCATATCGGTGGTCGAAAAACAACGGATCGCTCTTTATTTTTCCGGTCGCAAACATGCGGGTGAAAATATTAGCGATCTGCTGAAAAACAGACATGCGGGATTGAGTCCGCCCATCCAAATGAGCGATGCGAAAAGCGGCAACACCCCCAAAAACATCGAAGTGATCGAAAGTTGCTGCAACACGCATGCACGGCGGAATTTCGTAAACGTAGCGGAAGATTTTCCCGATCAGTGTCTCTACGTGATTACCGAAGTTTTCGGCCGGATTTATCATTACGATGCGTTAGCCAAACAGAACGGCTTATCGCCCGAAGCGCGCCTAAAATATCATCAAGACAATAGCGGTCCTATCATGGACGCATTTTATCTTTGGCTGGAAAAACAATTCGATGAAAAACTTGTCGAACCAAACTCCAGTTTAGGCAAAGCCATTACGTATACGTTCAATCATTGGGAAAAACTGACTCGCTTTTTGCAAGTTCCCGGAGCACCGCTTGACAACAATATCTGTGAACGGATGTTGAAAAAGGCCATCCTCCATCGCAAGAATTCTCTGTTTTACAAAACGGAAAGTGGAGCGCGACTGGGTGATCTGTTTATGAGTCTGATCTACACTTGCCAACTAGCAGGTGTTAATCCATTTGATTACCTCACACAATTGCAACTCCATACGACGCTGGTTTCTCAAAGACCCGGCAGGTGGTTTCCCTGGAATTACAAGGAAACCATTGCTTGTTTATCGATTAAAGTTTCGGCTTAGATCCCGATTTCGTCAATTAGGAAGTCTTTTCCAATCCGGTGCCACTTGATGTAACGAGGGATCAGCACCCACTAACATTAATTGCAGTTCGTGAACGGCCAACTGATGCACGGTTTCATCAGTTGAGCCTGGCCACCATTTAAATCGACCTTTGGATAAGCGTTTTTGACATAACCAAAATCCTTGTCCATCGTAAATCAAAATCTTTAATGCGGTTTTTAATCGATTGCGGAATACGAATACGGTTCCCGAGAAAGGGTCCGATTTCAATACCCGACGACAAGTACCAGCCAAACCATCAATCCCTTTGCGAAAATCTACTGGATTGATTGCCACCAGTATCCGCATATGTGGTGTGATCTGTATCATTTATTCCTTTATGAGTTAAAATTTTAATCGTTCGTTTCACTTTCGCCAACTTAATTGACAAATGCTTGGATTAAAGTCGGTAAATCGGTAACCGATACATTAGGCAACCGAATTTGCATTTCTGATCCATCAGGACGTTTTAGATCAACCTCACACGATCTTAAGTTGCAATTAGAAATATTAGGAAATTCGATAAAAGATACTGGAGATCCCTCATTCTCCTCAATGGCGGAACTGGATACAGATGAACTTTTTTTACTCAGATCGGAAGCATTTAGTCTCATCAGTTTCGCAACCTTGTTGATACTATGAATTTTTGTAAGTTTTGCAGCAGCGAACCACAGTTCGTTTGGAATCTTACTTCGTTTGTATCGTGTGTTTCGCCAATGTTCGAATTGGGCCTGAACTTTTAGAGCAGCAGGGGATGGAAAATCTAATTGGACAGTTTTCATGGGCTTTTCTCCTTTGTGTTAAGATTTAGCCCTTAATATATCGACTCCTCAAAGAAAAATCATGCATGCTTACCGAAAGGACACGTAAAACAGGATTTAAAAATCACTCGGAAAATGTTGGCGGAGGTCGATTATATTAAAAGAAAAGCAAAATTTCAGAACCCTGATTCTGATATTATTGCCCACAATCAAAGTATGCTGGAACTAATTGAGTTTGCCGAACAGATAGCCATTGTTGACTCAACAGTCTTAATCCAGGGGAAATCCGGAACTGGAAAAGGTGTTTTTGCAAAATTTATTCACAACCAGAGTCGTCGCAAAACTGCTCCATTTTTAGCTATTAACTGTGCAGCTATTCCAGAAAATTTACTGGAGTCTGAGTTATTTGGATATACTGCCGGTACATTTACTGGAGCGGAAAAAAAAGGGAAGACTGGGTTAATCGAATTGGCGAACGGTGGTACTTTATTTTTAGATGAAATTGGAGAACTATCGCCCAAATTACAAGCAAAATTTCTGCATGTTATAGAAAATAAGGAATTTATGCCAGTTGGAGGTCGGAAAATCAAAAAAGCCAATGTGCGAATTATTGCTGCGACAAATCGTAATCTTGCTGAAATGATTAAAGTAAATGCTTTCAGAGAAGATTTATTTTACCGATTAAATGTTATAGGATTGCACATTCCTCCTTTATGTGAGCGCCCTGAGGATATACCTTCTTTAGCTTATTCATTTTTAAGAAAATTTGATCAAAAATATGAAGCTAGTCATGAGATATCACAGGAATGTTTAGATGTTCTTGTGAACTATCCGTGGAAAGGGAATGTTCGTGAATTGGAAAACTTAATGGAGCGTTTTTCGATAACAATAAAAGAATCTGTTATAAATGTTCATGATTTACCTCTAAAATTTTTAGGACAAAATAAAATAAACCTAAAAAATCCCAATTCTGAAAATACAGCTTTAGCGTTTCTAAAAGAACAGCTGGAAAAGGAAGTTATAATTGCTGCTTATCAAAAATTAGGAAGCTCACGCAAAGTTGCCAGTTCACTTAAAATCAGTCAAAGTTCCGCTTCCCGGTTGATACGCAAATATTGTCAAACTTGATTAAACGAATATTCAAATAGTGACTTCAACCGGTATTGAATTCAATTTCTAGTCAAATTTGACTCACCTGGTTTTATACCGCCATTAATTCTGTTACATTTCAATCTGCACTATCCCTTTTTTGTTAAGTAATATCTATTTTGTTAAGCAATTTCTATTTTGAGTGTTATATAACTCACATGAGTCATCAGAGATTCATGTGAGTTTAAAAGATAGTTCTAAAAATAATAACCTTAAACCTTGTCCTCATCAACTTTTATAATCTAACGCAGCTCCCTTGCTAGCAGATTTAGCGGATTTGACATAAATAGACAGATAGCCTTTTTCAGCTTTTTTCTTTGGTGGTATCCAAGCTTTTAATCTTTTTTCAAATTCCTCATCACTAATTTTTAAATTCACTTGTTCATTATCAATATTTATTTCGATGGTATCTCCTTCTTTTACCAGTGCTAACGGACCACCAACCGAAGCTTCGGGACAAATATGTGCAACTGCACATCCTTTATTAGTTCCAGAAAAACGTCCATCTGTGATAAGAGCAATTTTATCGTCCATACCTTTGGCTGCAACAATCCATAAAAACCGATATAAAAGTCGCATGCCGGGATCCCCCTGTGGCCCCACATTTCGCACAACGACCACAGATCCTGCATCGATTTCATCGTTGATCAATGCTTTACTGGCATCATCTTCATTTAGAAAGATTTTTGCAGGTCCGCTATGGTGATACATTGATTTTGGAACTGCTGACTTTTTTATCAAAGCTCCCTCTGGTGCTAAATTACCTCGTAGAAAAATAAGTCCCCCTTCTTTGGTGATTGGCTTATCTAAGGCATGTATAATTTTACCGTCACCACCTTTAGCAAGGGCGAGATCTTCTGCTAATGAACGGCCCATCACCGTTTTTACTTCAGTATGAAGCAATGATTCAAGTTCTTTCATTGCAGAGGGAATTCCACCGGCTTCATCCAGATCGCTCATCAAATATTTTCCTGATCCGGATGGCGCAATATCAACAATTAGCGGTGTTTCTTTACTGATAGAGTTAAAAGTTTCTAATTCAAGTTCTAAATCAAGTTCTGCTGCAATAGCTTGAAGATGGAGAACACCATTGGTCGACCCACCTAAGGCCATTAATACGCGAATGGCATTATTAAAAGCATTAAGCTTCATAATCGAAGAAGGAGTCACCCTTTCTTGATGGAGTTTTACAACTTGTCGGCCAGCTTCAAAAGCAATTCTCTGTAATCGCGAGTCAGCTCCTGGTGTCGCGGTATTACCTGGTAAAGACATTCCAAGTGCTTCACTCATAGCAGCCATCGTATTTGCGGTTCCCATAACCGGACAAGCACCTGAACCAGGACATCCTTTATCCTTAATTTGATTATACTCATACTCATTAATAACACCTTCTTTGTATTGTCGAAAATGCTTAGGGGCAACATCCAGAGGATCTATAACTTCCCCCTTGTGACGGTTTAGTTGCATATACCCTCCAGTGACGACAACCGAGGGCAGATCCAAGCGAGCTGCAGCCATTAAATGCCCTGGAATAACATCATCACAGACTGGAACAAATACCAGACCATCAAATAAATTAGTTTTTGATACTGTCTCTATATAACTTGCAACCAAATCCCGATGAGGTAGATGATAGCTCTCGTTACCACACATACTTGTACAAATAGAGCTGATTACAAAAACTCTTGGGGTTCCACCAGCAGACCAAACACCAGCTTTAACCGCATCAACAACACGTTCCAGATGAACAGCAGCTGGATTTAATTCTCCCCAACTGCTAACGATACCAATCTGTATACGTCCAATCGCTTCCTCTCCATAACCAGCACCACGAATCATTTCTTGACGTTCAACGAGTGCGAAATCAGGTAAGTGTCCATCTTCTTTTTTTACGACCATGTTTATCTCCTGGTTTGATATATTTCTTTTGGGATTTAATTAATTTCAACTCAGTAAAAACAACTAAGAAAATCATTTAATAAAATCCTGATATTTGAAAATTTAAAGATGAGTCTATTTTTGCTAAATTGTTTACAGCAAGAACTATGAAAAATATGATACTTCATATTCTTTTCATAAAATTCAGAATAAGCTTAAAGTTACATATTAAAAGGTCAAGAGATCTAAAAAGATAGAATTTGAATTGCTGAAAGCTATTTGGCATAAAAAGCGCACTATGGGGGGGGAAAAAAATAATTCCGATATTAAAATAAATAGAATCTCTTGAATATCGTTGCTACAATATATGAATTATCGAGAGAAAATATCAAAAAATCCTATGGTTTGTATGGAGGTCAAAATGAGTCAATATGATGTTTTGTTTCAGCCGACGAAAATTGGAAATCAACTCGTTAAAAATAGAATAATCATGGCGCCTATGGGTGTTGAATATATGGGAAATCCAGATGGAAGCCTGAATCGCCGCATTACTGATTACTATTTAGAGAGAATTCGACATGGGGTTGGTTTAATCATCTGTTCGGTTTTCAAAGTGGAAAATGAAGTTGAGGCTTTAGAAGAATGTACACCGATGTTAAGAGATACTTCCATGGGGCTTTTGAGTGAATTTTGCCAGGCTGCGCATTCATTCGGAGCAAAAGTATTCGTACAATTAACCGCAGGATATGGACGGGTAACCCCTCCTGGGATTATTAGAAAACAATGTGTTTCTGCATCAGCAACACCAAATTACTGGGATCCTTCAGTCATCAGTCGCGAAATAGCGACTGATGAAGTAGGGCAGATTGTTAAAGCTATGGGAAAAACTGCGAAAATGCTAAAAATTGCTGGTGTTGATGGAATTGAACTTCATGGACATGAGGGGTATATTTTCGATCAATTTGTGTCATCTATTTGGAATTTTAGAACGGACCAATATGGTGGTAGCCTCGATAATCGATTAAGATTTCCGATTGAGTGCATGAATGAAATTAGAGAAAAAACTGAAAAGAAAATGGTGGTAGTATATCGTTACGGATTGAAACACTATTTGAAAGATTTCAATAATGCCGCATTGCCTAATGAAAATTTTGAGGAAGCTGGCAGAGATATTGAAGAAGGTGTTGAAATTGCGAAAAAACTTGAAAAAGCAGGATTTGACGCACTTCATGTTGATGCGGGATGTTATGAAAGCCATTATTGGTCCCATCCACCAAATTATCAAAAACATGGATGTTTACTTAATCTGCCTAAGCATGTCAAAGAATGTGTTAATATTCCCGTCATCGGAGTTGGTAGACTTGATAAACCGGAAGTTGCAAGTCAAGCTGTCAAAGATGGTCAATTGGATTTTGTGGCTATTGGACGCGGATTATTGACCGATCCTCATTGGCCGGATAAGGTGAGAAAGGGGGCGTCTGAAGATATTAGACCATGTGTGGGATGTTATGATGGTTGTTTCGAAAGCTATTCAAAACACCGGGCTATTTCATGCGCACTCAACCCATCTTCAGGAAGAGAAAATAGCTATCGATTACAACCGGCCCTGAAACCTTTGAATGTAACAATTATTGGTGGTGGAATTGGAGGTATGGAAGCTGCTCGTGTTGCCGCACTTAGAGGGCATCAAGTGTCTCTATATGAAAAGAAAAACCTGCTTGGAGGCTTAGTGCAGCAAGCTGCAGTTCCTGAATTCAAGAAAGACTTACGTCGTTTATTGACATGGTATGAAAGGCAAATTGAAAAAGCCGGTATCAATGTTGAATTAAATAGTGAGATCACAACTGAAAAAATACAACAACTCTCCCCTGACATAACCATTGTCGCAACTGGCGCTGAATCTTTCATCCCTAAAATTCCTGGTATCAAACAAAGTTCAGTTGTCACTTCTATCGATATACTAAAAGGTACTAAAACTGCTGGTGCTTCTACTTTAATTATTGGTGGTGGACTTGTAGGATGTGAAATAGCAATTTGGTTGGCGGAAAACGGAAAGAAATCGACTATTGTTGAAATGCTTCCAGAATTAATGGCAGGTGGAGCAAATATCCCAATCCAAGTCAAAATGATGACTCAGGATTTGTTGAAAAAGTATGATGTACCTGTCATTAACAATTGTAGCGTTCAGGAAATCACTTCGACCGGTGCTCAACTAATGAATGCAGAAGGAAGTATGAAGCGGGTTGAAGCCGATACAATCGTACTTGCAACAGGTATGGTTTCTAAGTCACTACTCCCTGATGAATTGGGAAAACAATTCAATCGGGTATACAAAATAGGAGATTGCCGCGAACCCATGAACATTATGAATGCGGTATGGGACGCTTATGAAATTGCCCGTTTTATATAATCAATTAGGATTGAATCAAATTTGTTTATCAGTGTTAAATTCGGAGATGCGTCATCCTAAACAACTACTAACTAAATAGGAGAATTATGGATATCAACGTTAAGGGACTTCGTGTAATAATAACTGCGGGTGGTTCTGGAATTGGTCGTGTGATCGCAGAGAAATTTTCTAATGAAGGAGCTCATGTTCATATCTGTGATATCCAGGAGAATAATCTGATTGAATGTCAATCAGTTCTACCTGATGTTGGTACAACACTTTGTGATGTTTCTGATCCTCAACAAGTATCTATCTTGTTTCAAGAAGCAAAAAAATCTTTAAATGGATTGGATGTGTTAATCAATGGTGCCGGCATTGCAGGGCCAACTGCAGGGGTTCAGAATATTGAACCGGATGAATGGGATCTTTCAATGCGTATTGGTATCAATAGTCAGTTTTATTGCGCACGGCTGGCCGTCCCACTCTTAATTGAATCAGGTGGTGGATCGATTATTAATTTCTCATCCAGTGCTGGTTTGATGGGATATCCTTTTCGATCTCCCTATGCGACAGCTAAATGGGCTGTAATCGGCTTTACTAAAACACTGGCAATGGAATTAGGACAATACCAAATTAGAGTAAACGCAATGTGTCCTGGTAGCGTTGAAGGGGAACGAATGGATCGGGTAATTGAAGCAGAAGCAAAAGCAAAGGGAATGAGCGAAGAGGAAGTTCGAAAAACACTGGTACAAGGAACGTCACTCAAAACTTTCGTAAGTGCTGAAGATATTGCTGATATGTCAATATATTTGTGTTCAAAGGCAGGAAGTCGCATTACCGGGCAATCAGTTAGCGTAGATGGATACACTGAAACATTGAGATAATAATTCAAAATCTAAACAAAAGGGAGGGAGAGTATGGGATTGTTTCAAAAACCTAAATACTTGTCACCGGATGATTGTCATAAAATTCATGAGGCATCATTACGTGTCTTAAATAAGATCGGAATAGTATTTCATCATCCGGAAGTATTAGAAATATTGAAAAATAATGGTGCAAAAGTCGATAACAAAAAAGTCTATTTCCCTAAGTCTCTGGTAGAATCTGCCCTGAAACACTGTCCCGATTCGTTTTTTTGGAAAGCTCGAAATCCGGAGCATTCAATGACTGTGGGTGGCTTACAAGCATCATGCCTGTTCCAGCCCAATCTAGGTCCGGTATATGTTCATGATTTAGATCATGGCAGAAGAAATGGAACTAAAGCAGACTTTGTGAATTTTCAAAAGTTGACTCAGGCCAGCCAGGTGATTCAACTGGCTGGTGCTTTGCCCGTAGATGCCTGCGATCTTCCCCAAAAGGAAAAACATGCCAGATTGATGGCCGAGACTTTGAGGCATTCTGATAAGCCTGTTATAGGGTTTGGGGGACACTTAAAACAGGTTGAACAACAATTAGATCTTGTAAAAATTGCATTTGATGATTCTGAAGTCTTGAAAAATAATCACTGCATTGCCGTCTCTGTAAATCCATTAAGTCCTTTGGCATTTTCCACTGATGCTCTCGAAACGATTCTGGCTTATACAAAAAATAATCAACCCTTATTCATTCCTCCAGCTGTCATGACTGGCGTTACCGGACCGGCATCATTTTTCGGTACCATCATTCTCCAGAATGTTGAAATTTTAGCAGCCCTAACCTTAATTCAGTTATTGAATCCCGGCAACCCGACAGTTTATTGTACCGCATCAGTTGTAACCAATATGAGGAGAGCTTGTTTCAATACAGGTGCTCCAGAGGGTCTTATGATCCATGCAGCTGGACTGCAAATGGGAAAGGACTTTTATAACATGCCCACTCGATCCCTATGTGGTTATACCGAATCAAAAGAGGTTGATTTCCAAGCAGGAATTGAAAGTATGGGGAGTTTGATGATGAGTATGATGACGGGTTGCGACATTGCAGTTGAATTCATTGGTTGTCTGGACAGTATCATGACGACTTCTTACGAGAAAATGATTATTGATGAAGAAGTTATTTCAAGGATGCGATGCCTGGAAAAAGGATTTGATACTTCTGATCAAATAATCGAAGAGGCTTTTGAAGCAATCCAACAAGCTGGTCCAGGGGGTAGTTATTTGACTTTGCCAAGCACCTTAAACACCTTTCGAAGTTATTGGGAACCCTCGGTTATGGATTGGAGGTCGTATGATGACTGGGAGAACGATGAAAAACGTAGTTTGGTACACAGGGCCAATGCAAAATTTAAAACAATATTGAAAGAGGCACCCCAAACTATGATTGATGAAAAACTGGATCAGGAGTTGCGTCGTTATTGCGATTCAGCAATTTACTAAATGCAATAACCAATCAGTTACAACTGGCTTATAAAATCAATTGATTGTTTGGAGTAAAATTCAGATAAAACAAAGGAATTATATGAAACTGGAAAATATAAAAAAAATTGCTGTTTTGGGTGCTGGAGTGATGGGACATGGCATTGCACAAAGTTTTGCTTATGGTGGATATGAGGTAACTATCTATAGTGTCAGGCAGAAGGGATTGGACTTGGCCATCGCGCATATTGAAGAAAGCTTGAATTTATTTGTTGATTCTCAGATTATTAAAAAAGAGGATGTTCAGGAGATTCTAACACGTATCACAACCACGACTATCCTGCGAGATGCTGTAACTGACGCCGATTTCATCATGGAAACCATACCGGAAGTTCTTGATCTCAAACAGAAAACCTTTCAAGAGATTGAAACTTATTGTAAAAAAGATGCTATTTTTGCTTCAAATACGTCACACTTGAGAGTCAGTGATGTATTCTCACAGGTTTATGATCAAACACGAGTTGTAGGTGCTCACTATTTCAATCCACCACAAATTTGTCCGACAGTAGAGGTAGTTAAAGCGAGCCAAACAAGCTCAGAAACTCTACAAACCACCTGTGATTTGATGACCAAGATCAAAAAAGATCCTGTAAAAGTAAAAAAAGATGTGATTGGATTGGTTGTCAATCGACTTCAAACAGCATTGTTGAGAGAAGCA
>Ga0233437_1003812_pt1 | contig 18986 bp, 16 predicted proteins | sample SI_122_August201_FD_182714 | JGI IMG/M metagenome (GOLD analysis project Ga0233437, IMG submission 182714) | Seawater microbial communities from Saanich Inlet, British Columbia, Canada - SI_122_August2016_200_MG | ecosystem: Environmental > Aquatic > Marine > Inlet | place: Canada: British...
AATCGAAGGATACCCATTAAAACTTTGTTATTAGATCAAAATCTAGTTGCTGGTATTGGTAATATCTACGCCAGTGAAATTTTGTTTGAGGCCGGAATTCATCCTGAAAAACCTGGTTACTTAATAATGGCTTCTGAATTCAAACAAATCATAAAGTCGACTAGAAAAATCCTCAAACAGGCACTGAAATATAACGGAACCACGATTTCTGACTTCAGAAGAGTGGATGAAAAAACCGGTGAATTTCAAAATTTTTTAAAAGTGTATGGACGACAAGGGCTTGCTTGTAGAATATGTGGGGAAAAAATTCAAAAATTAAGACAAAACCAGCGGAGTACATTTTTATGTCCATCATGCCAAAATTAATAAAAAAAATACTGGTAATATCAATATTTTATACTCTTGTTATCTTGCCAGATTTTTGTATTGCAGTTGAAAATATCGCTTTTGGTACTGGTAATCCATCCAGCGCTTCCTGGCTTTTTGTTGATGAATTATCTATGGATTGGCAGAATGTCAATTTGGGGAATAACACCACTTTAACAACCCGGTATTTTGAGTCTGATGCTGAAAAATTCAAAGCACTACAGTTCAGACGACTCCGCTTTGTTATCGCCCCCTTAAATTCCATAAGTATAAAAGAGCTTAAACAAAGACATTTACGTATTGTTTCAACACTTTGGAATGTTTACTTGGCACCCATGGTCATCACTGGTACAGATTCTTTAAGAGCTTTGAATGATTATCATAATTGGTATGTGCCGAAAGGATCACGGATTATGCCTTTAGCTTTTGCCGATGAAATCATTGAGACTAGTGAACCAGACCAAGAAAATAATGAAACAGACATTGAACAAGGTGAGGAAGATTATGACTATTCTAATTTTTCTGAACCTACTACTATCGAGGAATTAATAGAACAATCTCAGCAATTTAAAACCCGACCTTTTGATTCTCCTCGAATTCAATGGCTGGACACTGCTTTATTGGAAGATTCTTATTTTTTAAATGAGAGTGATTTACTTTTTTTTGAAATGACTGGGTCAGTTGATCAATTAATTGCATCTTTAGACTATCAGGTAGATATTCGTGCACTTGAACCAGATTTTCTTAATCAGTTACAGGAAAAAATATTTTGGCTAGAACCTTTTACTTTAAATATTAAGAATGCTCAAAAGATAAAAACGGTTGGGATCACCATGACATTGTTTACTCATGAAGCGGAAAGTCAGGAAGTGGTGCAGCAATTGTTAAATCTTTTAATGTTTCCTAAAAAACTATATTTTCCGAGCGGGTATATTTATAAAAATGTAAAAACTTTTAATACTAAAAATATACCCATGGATGCGCTTCATGATGTCAGCGTGATTCGGTTTAAAAAAACAGAATAACAAAATATTATAGCAAATAAATCAATAGTATGGAACCAGAACAACTCATTGATGATCTTTTATCAGGCAAGCTTAATAAAAAAGAGGCATTAGATGAATTAAAATCTACTGCTAATTTGGGATTTGCAAGACTTGATTTGCATCGCGAAAAGAGAACCGGATTTCCAGAAGTTGTATTTGGCGCAGGGAAATCTTTTTCGCAACTAAAAGCTATCATTCAGTCTTTGAAAGAAAAGAATAAACCAATATTGATTACCCGAATTGTAAAAAAAAGTGCCACCGGATTATTGAAGTCTTTTCCAGATCTGAGTTATCACAAAGATGTTGATATCCTGGCGAGTGATTTGGGAAAAACGGTAGAAGATCAACAGTTATTTATCTCTGTCATTTCAGCGGGTACTTCAGACTTTAAAACTGCTGAAGAAGCTGCCTTTACAGCAGAATTTATGGGGACTGCCGTTAAACGATTCTATGATGTCGGGGTGGCTGGAATTCATCGATTATTTAACGAGATTGAAATGATAAAAAAATCCAGTGTTATTGTGGTCGTAGCTGGTATGGATGGGGTTCTTCCTAGTATTGTCGGAGGATTAGTTGATAAACCTGTTATTGCAATTCCCACCAGTATTGGGTATGGTGCTAACTTTAATGGTCTGGCTCCGTTACTAACCATGTTAAATGCCTGCTCATCGGGAATTACAGTTGTAAATATCGATAATGGATTTGGTGGTGGTTTCGCCGCTGCTCAAATTGTCCGGAATATGAAATTGCAAATTAAATGTATTAAATCAGAAAAATAATGACGACCTCATTTAGGCAAAAATATTGTATAGTAAAAATCTTCAATCGGCGATAAAATAATTTTTTTTTAATTTCTAATAGTGAAGCGATCCTGTGAAAAAAAGACTGATATCTTTTTTGCTGCTGTTATTAATAACACCAATGCTATTTGCAGCAGAACCACGTACGCAACTTAATTTTGATGATGTAGAAGTATTGAGTGTTATCAAATTAATGGGCAAAGTTACGGGTAAATCCTTTGTTTTCAATAATCGGGAACTTAAGGGAAAGAAAATCACCTTGCTGTCGAATCAAAAATTTACAGCAACAGAAGCTTATAAAATATTTGAAGCAATACTGGACATTAACGGTTTGACACTGATTGAAGAAGGCAAAACCTTTAGGATTGTTCAATCCAAACACGCAAAAAATATACCAGTCCCTTTGTATGATCCTAAAAATCAATCAGTATCTTCCTCCTTTGTAACCCGGGTTATTCCGGTTTTGCATGCCGATGCCAAAACGATTCGGGCCAGTTTGGTACCTCTGGTATCTAAGAGTGCCCTGTTAATCGTTTTAACCGGCTTGAATGCTTTAATTTTAAAAGATACCAAAGATAATTCAGATCAATTTGCCCGACTGGTGAAACTACTGGATGAGATGGATGATCCTATTATGTCAGTCAGTATGGAGGTTGTTCCGGTTGTACATGCCAATGCCAATGAACTGGTGAATTTATTGAATAAGATATTTACCACTGTTGTTCCTAAAGGTGGTGGAAAAGTTAAACTTAAAATTTCAGCTGATAACCGAACCAACAGTATTATTGTTATCGGACAGGTACAATCTATCAAAAAAATTAAAAGCCTGGTTCAGCAATTGGACAGTAAAGATGAAGTCAATTTTGGTAGTATCAATGTTTTATCACTATCTATGGAAATTATTCCCGTTAAACATGCCAATGCCAACGATATCGCCGGGTTGATTGCTAAAATATTTGCTTCTAAAAAACCCGTGAAAAAAGGAGGTAAAGCGGTATCGGAATTAAAAATTTATGGTTATGAACGGACGAATAATATTATTGTTGTTGCCCATCCAAAGTTAACCGATAAAATCAAAGAAGTTATCAAACAACTGGACACTAAGGAAGATGTTGACAGTGAAAATGTTAGAATTCTTTCTTTGAATCTGGAATTAATCCCCATAAAACATGCGAATGCTAATGATATTGCGGATTTAATCTTAAAAATGTTTGCTCCTCAAAAAACAAATAAAAAAAGTGCTCCTGTCACGACGGAACAAAAATTACGTGTTTTTGCTGATAAACGGACGAATAATATCATTATAGTCGCCCATCCAAAACTAACTGAAAAAATTAAGGAAATCATCAAACAACTGGATAATAAAGAAGATGTTGATAGTGAAAACGTCAGAATTCTTTCTTTGAATCTGGAATTAATCCCCATAAAACATGCAATTGCATCTGATGTTGTAGACATAATCACAAAAATGTTCACTCAGCAAAAACAAGATAAAAAGGGTGTTCCACTACCCAGCGGTCAGAAATTACGTATTTATGCTGATAAGCGCACTAATAATGTTATTGTCGTCGCCCATATCAAATTGACTGAAAAGATCAAAGAAGTCATCAAACAGTTGGATACCATCGTCGAAGACGATCGTGAAAATGTCAGGTTACTTTCACTGAATCTGGAAATGATTCCCATTAAATACGCAAATGCTGTTGAAATTGCCGACTTAGTAACAAAAATATTTGCTCCACCGGCAACAACTACTAAAAAAGGTGCGCCTGCTACTTATCAACATTTACGGATTTTTGCTGATAAATGGACGAGCAAAGTCATATTAATCGGATATCCCAAAACCCTGGAAAAAGTAAAAAAAATTATTGATCAATTAGACTTAAAAATCGAAGGGGAACAGGGTAATATCAGAGTATATCGATTAAAGAATGCCAATGCCAAGAATATCGCAGAAGTACTTCAGAAAGTTTCCAAAACGTTTACGAATCCTGCAGATAAGACGAAAAATAATAAAGGAACCGGTAGGGAAAATGATGTTACGATAATTGCTGATGAATCGACTAATTCACTGGTAATCCATGCTAATCAGAATGTCTTTCTGGCTATTGAAAATGTTTTGGATCAGTTGGATGTGGTCAGGCCACAGGTTTTTATTCAGGCATTGATTATGGAAGTTAAACTGGATAAGAGTCTGGATTTGGGAATTGAATGGCAGGCGGGTGATTTAAGGCAGATTGATGGTCGGGATAGCCTGGTTACCGTTGGTGGTGTTGGTTCAACCGGGGGCGCCAAATCATTCGATTCAGTGGCCGGTGGCAGCCCGGGTGCTGTTGTCGGTGTGGTGGGTGGGCCAATTACCTTTGGGGGGCAGGAGTTCAGCTCATTTAATGCTTTTATCAAAGCGACCCAGACGGATTCGGAGATTGATATATTATCTAATCCTAAAATATTGACTTTAAATAATGAAGAGGCTGAAATTAAGGTTGCTGAAATTATCCCAACCATCGGGAGTACCAAAATTGATTCCAGCGGTAATTCTACCACAACCGTTGATTATAAAGAAGTTGGTGTTTTATTGAAAATAACGCCACAGATTAACTCAGATAAAACGGTCGAATTACAGATTGAGCAGACGTCAAGTAATATTATTGATGGTAAGGTCGGTGCTTTTGCAGATAGTGCGATTACAACGTTAAACCGGACTTTAAAAGCGAAAGTAAATGTTTTTGATGGGCAGACCATCGCTTTAGGTGGATTGATTCACGAAGATCTTACAGAAGTTCACACCAAAACACCTTGCCTGGGAGATATTCCCCTGTTGGGCTGGTTATTTAAAACAAAATCAACCCGGGCTAAAAAAACGAATTTACTGATTTTTTTAACCCCCAGAGTGGTGAAGAGCCATCAGGATATTGCTGAATTTAGCAACGATGCTAAAATAAAGCATAAAAATGCCCGTTTAGGTCGGTTTAGAATAGATGTTACTAAAGAATTTGACATCCCTGTTTTAAAAGCAGCCGAAGAGAGAATTTTACAGGAGGAAGAGGAGTTAGCCAGAGAGAAAGCCGAAACGAATCAGGAGTAATTAGTAATCTCTATTTCTTATTTGGTTTGTTGCCAGATGGCTGCTAATGTTTTGGCAGCTTTATCTTGAACGCGAAACATCACATACTGGGATACTGTCGTTTCAGATGGATTTATTTCAACGGTCGGGATCCTCTTGCTGGCTGCATCCATCACTGGTTGCGCAATATAGGGAAACACGCTGGTTGTCCCAATTGAAAAAACCATATCAAAACCCTTATTTAATTCATCTGATAATTTTTCCAATTTATCCATTGGTAGCATTTCATCAAACAGGACAATCTCTGGTCGGATTAAACTGTTACAGGAAGGGCACAGGGGGGGAATAGTGCTTAATTCCTGATAGGATTTGACCACTGTTTTATATCGGCATTGGGTGCATTTTAAATGATAAATATGCCCATGAATATCGATAACATTTGTTGATCCAGCCAGTTGATGAAAACCATCAATATTTTGTGTTAAAATCCAAATGCTTTTACCAGTGGTTTCTAATTGATAAATAACATGATGCGCCTGATTTGGCTTTTTATCTCGACAGGCAGCCTCAATCTGTGAAATATACTTCCAGGTGATTTCAGGATTGGTTTTAATCATATTTCCGGACAAGGCGTGTTCGATTTGAATGCCATCTTCTGTATTTTTGGATTCATATAAACCACTGACACCCCGGTAAGTCGGTAAACCAGAATCTGCTGATATTCCTGCACCGGTGATGAATAAAATGCGGTGGGAGGTGTTAATTGTTTCTGCAATTTTATCAATATACCTATCCATACTAAACCTTAATAGTAGTATTCAGGAACTGAGTTGGTTATAAATGAAAGCAATGATATTTTCTGCTGGTTTTGGTAAACGATTATTACCCATCACTGCCAACATACCAAAAGCATTAGTGACAATCAAGAGACGACCGATATTAGATTGGATTATTAAGTTTTTAATTCAGTCCGGGATTGATGAAATCATTATAAATACACATTATTTAGCAGATCAAGTTGAAAGTTTTATCCACAGAAAAAAATATAAAATACCCATCACCTGTATTTATGAATCTGAACTTTTAGGAACAGGTGGTGGTCTATATAATACCCGAAAAAAATGGGGACAGGATAACATATACATCTGTAATGTTGATATACTCTGTGATTTTGATTTGAAAACATTTTTCAACTTTCATTTGGCTGGTAAATGCAAAATCACACTGGCGGTCAATAATGTTCAGAGTACTTCCATGTTACTCATAGATGAAGAGGGTTATTTGTGTGGTTGGGAGCAGGAAGGCAAACAGTCAATATACCATAAACCCAATGGAATGGTATGCAGAAAAGGATTTTGCGGAATACAGTTTTTTAATCCTATATTGTTTGAGCAGATGCAAACACCACCATTTGAATCGATTGTGACGCAATATATGGAATGGGTAAAAGCCGGTATTCAGATTAATACCTGGTCAATCGGGGATCGATTCTGGATTGATATTGGTACGCCTGTTTCATTAAAACAGGCGGAGCAGAGTTTTAATGGTTATGGCAATTATTCACCTTCATAAGTTAATAAAGTATGGACATTGTATTCAGATAGCTTTTTTCTGCCGTTTAAGCCTAGCAATTCCACAATACATGTTAAACCGATGATTTCTCCTTCCAGTTTCTTTATTAATTTTGCAGAAGCCTCCAGGGTACCACCAGTCGCCAGCAAGTCATCAACAATCAAAACCCGTTCCCCGGGTTTGATGGCATCAATATGCATTTCCAGATCATCAGTTCCATACTCCAGCTCGTAGGTTTCAGATATGGTTTTCCAGGGCAGTTTCCCTTTTTTACGGATGACTGAAAAGCCACAGTTTAATCGATCTGCCAGGGCGGCGCCGACAATAAATCCCCTGGATTCAATACCAGCGATTTTATCAATTTGTTGATATTTATAGTGTGATTCCAGGATATCCAGGCATTGTTTTAGTCCCCATCGATTTTCAAATAAGGTGGTAATATCATAAAAAAGTATCCCTGGTTTTGGAAAATCAGGGATTTCCCGGATCATTTTTTTCAAAGCATCCATTGGTTTCCTTTAATTAAGTATCGATTATTTTTTTGTAGAATCTTTAATATCTTTTTCAGCACTTTCTAAAACATCCGCTGCCGTTTCCAGGTAATCTTCGATATTCTTTTTCCCCGGAATATTTTTCTTTATATCCTGAGCCATTTTAGCCAAATCTTTGGTTTCGGAACCGGTGTTTGCATCCAGTTCCTGGCTGATAGTATGTTTAAACTCATTACTGGCTTTTTTAAATTCTTTTAAGCCCCGCCCCACTGCTCTGGCTATGTCCGGTAGCTTTTTAGGACCGACTACAACCAATGCAATAGCTCCAATAATTAACATTTCAGTCATTCCCATATTGAACATAATTAATCTCCCCTGATAAAAGTATGCAATTTTTTAAAAAAATTAATAAAACCCTGGTCATTCCATTTTGCCGGTCCAACTAATCTAGCTAAAATTTGACCTTTTTTTGTTAAAACAAATGTCGTCGGTAAGCCTTTAACCGGAAATGCTTGTTTAATTTCATCCTGGTCTGCTATCCCCATAGTAAAAAAATAATTATACTTTTTTTGAAATGATTCAACCCTCTCTTTGGTGTCTCCATAATTGACAGCAATAATTTCTAATTTTTCCTTATCAAATACTTTTTGTAATTTGTCCATTTCCGGCATTTCAACCAGACAGGGTCGGCACCAGGTTGCCCAAAAATTGAGGATGATGATATCTGCTGTTCTGTCTTTTAAGGCGGTATCCAGCTTGGTTTGGATATGGAAAAATTTTAAATTTTTAAATTGAATATTTTCAGGGGGTATCTCAAAATAATTAGCTGTAAAAAAAGCGTTTATCTCTTCAGTGGACAGTGATATGTCGTCCGATTTTTTCTTGTTACAGGAAAAAAGCAAAAAAATCAGAATCAGAGTGATAAAGTAAAACTTATTTTTGGACAACATGATTTTTAATTATAATGTGACAGAATCCACTTTCGATAATATTTGAGATTCTTGTTTTGTTAATATCTTTTCAAGATTAATCAATAAAACATGTTTATCATCTTCGTCCAGCATTCCATATACACAATTTGGGTTTATCCCTCTGATGACCGGAGGTGGGGAAGGTTGGATTTCACTACGGGTTTTTTGAATAACCTGAGACACGTCGTCAACGATAAAACCGATCAATGAGTCATTAATTGAACAAATAATGACCTTGATATCTTCCATAGCAGTGCTTTCCAATTGAAATATTTTTCTCAAATCAATAACAATGACTATCCGGTTATAGCTTTCAAAAACGCCTTCAATAAATTGGGGTACACTCGGTAGTTTTCGAACCTCACCCAAAATGATGATCTGCTCAATTTGACTGATTTCTGTCGCAAAATAACAAAATCCAACATTAAACGTCAGGTAGTTTAGGGCGTGGTATTGATCTACATAATAGTCTTCTGCCATAATTATAAGGATTTTTGGTGGCTGAAAATAAGAAATATCTTTTTACATAGTTATATCAGAAATCTTAAGGATATTATTTTGATCCATTAAACGAATTAATCGCATGTTTATCTGTTTTACTATATCAGGACCTTCAAAAATGAATCCAGTATAAACTTGAACCATATTTGCTCCTAAAGTCAATTTCCGATAGACATCTTCAGCTTGAAAGATGCCACCGACTCCTATCACGGGAATTTTTCCTTTGACAACCTTGCATACCGTACCTAAGGCCAGATCAGAAATATCAGATAATGGTTTCCCACTTAAACCACCGGTTTCATTTTTAAAATTGCTTAACAGGTTTGGTCTTGTGATTGTTGTATTGGTCACAATTAAAGCATCGATTTTTGCTGAAAGCGCGACATCAATAATTTCCTTTAATTCAGATTCAGAAAGATCTGGTGCGATTTTTAACCAAATGGGCTTAAATTGATTGGTTTCATCACTCAGTTGATCTCTTTTAGTCATTATTTTTTCGATCAATGGTTCTAAATAGCTCTGTTGTTGTAAATTTCTTAGATTCTCAGTATTTGGAGAACTGATATTAATTGTAAAATAATCTCCGTATTGCCAGGCTTTTTTTAGTCCGATTAAATAGTCTTCTGCTGCTGATTCGATAGATGTATTTTTGTTTTTACCCAGATTTATGCCAATGGGGATCTTTAAGTGCTTACCTGAAATTTGTTTTGTCAAATAATCAACACCTCTATTGTTAAATCCCATTCGATTGATAAGTGCTTTATCCTCTTTTAATCGAAATAGTCGTGGCTTGGGGTTTCCAGATTGTGCCAGCGGGGTAATTGTGCCGACTTCAAGATGTCCAAAACCTAAAGCCTGTAGTCCGGAAATTGCTTCACCATTTTTATCAAAACCAGCGGCTAACCCTATTGGATTAGGGAAAGTTAAGTTACCAATTTGTACGGTAAGTCTGGGATCATGGTATTTTAAATATTTTTCAATCACATTTAGCAATCCAGGAACCTTGCCGGCATGTTGCAATAATCTTATAACGATTTCATGAATAAATTCAGGTTGAAACTGAAACAGGATTCTTTTCAGGATTGAATAGATCATAATTCTTTGCCTTTTGAATATATAACCTCAAGATTAACATCTACCTGTTTTCTAATTGTTTCACCGAGCATGTGCATGTTTTCATCGCTCCAGGCTGTAGCTTTTATTTCAGCCGGAACGCGTGAAAGGGTATATAATTGGACTTTTTTGATTTTGATTTGTTCTCTAATCAATTGATTTAATAATGTAATATAAGTCTGATATTTTTGCGGATCAAAATATTCATCATCCCAATTGAAAACACATGATTGAAGAACCAGAGGATATTGTTTTCCTATTTGTTTTAAATTATTAAAGATGTGATCAAACGAATACCTGGTTCGATTAATTTTTTTTAAACTGTTTACATCCCAAAAATCCAATTTAAACCAAACTTCACCTTCGTTATCAAAATACTGTTGTAATGATTTTTGAATGCTTTCCCGGTGAATTTCCGTACCATTTGTAAATAATACTAATTTGCATTGTTCCTGTTGATATTCTTTTTTAAATTGTACCAGCAGTTCCAGAACCTCAGGCAGGATATCAATTGAGGTTGGTTCTCCATCACCGGCTATTGAGATATCTTTAAGAGTATGCCCTTTATATTGATTTCGATTGTTTTTTATCAGTGTTAACCATTCTTTCAATTCATTACTAATTTGTTGAATGGTTGGAATTAATTCGATTTTTGTTTGTTTACGATCAACCTGACAATACACACATCGAAAACTACATTTTTTATCAGGATTCAGGTTAAGGCCCAATGATAAACCCCCTGCCCGTCTTGAAATAACAGGATAAACCAATCTGTCAAATTCACTTAATCTGGGATGCTCAGAGATGCTTAATGAAATTGCCTTTTCTAAAGCTTTACTGTTAGTCATTTGAATCAGCTTTCTGTTTAGTGGGATCCATTGAATCAATTGTTCTAACTTTGTGATCCATAATGATATCATTGGTGTTAGAATCATGTGGGAGTCTGCGGGAGATATCATGGATTAAGTCAACTGCCTTTCTGGTTAAATCGCTATTACCATATATCCCCAGTTCTTTAACAATCACTTTATATAAAGCTGATTCGACTTGCATCCGTACAATTGGATCCATATTGGCATTATTTTTTGATTCCAGTATTTCGGAAAAAAGACGATAGGCTTCTTTATCAATTTTATCAGAACTATGTAATAGGTTATAGATCAGTTGATTCAGGTTTTTCTTAATAGTAATAATTAAATCCTCTTCAACATGTTCTTTGTAATTACATTGGTCTAAAAAAGTTACTAGTAGTTCTTCTACTTTATGGTTCATTATTTCATTATCTTCTGTTTGTGATAATGAAGATGTTCTTGAATTTAAATTTTCGACAATTGATTTTGTTATGTCTTTATTAATGATAGCTGCATCAAATTTATGGACAGTTTCACTTAACAGATTTTCAACTTTGCTAAATATGATTTCATTATCTGTCTCTTGGGAATAGTCCAGAATTTTTTGATTCACATGTTTTTTGACTTTTTGAATAATATCTTTTTGAACATCTCCGGATTCAAGTTTATTAAGTACTTGTGCCATTAACGTCCCGACTCGATTTTGAACCGCTTCATTATTTTCCTTGTGCGTTTCCCGGACAACTTCCTGATTAATGAACGCTATAATGGCTGTTATGGTTGCTTCAGAAATATCCCCATAGGATTGTCGTTTGATTAATGTTGATGTTAATTCGTTTGCTTTTTCCTGTATATCAATATTGCCAGGCTGTTTGGAAATATTTTGAATCACCTGATTGATAACATTAAAAACATGGCTTTTTGTTTCATCAGAAATATCTTCGTCTTCATATGTTGCTACAAAGGATCGAAAAATATTTTCAGATTTTTTTTGAACAATATTATTGTCTGAACTTTGACACCATTCAACTCCTTTTTCATTTATATATTTTATAATCTCATCTTTAGTACCTTCGGTGATGATTTCTGTCGTAAGTTGCTGGATAAAATTCTTTGTCAATAACGCAATTTTTTTTGAAACAATATCATTTTGAGGATCACAGGCAAAAATATTGATTTCATTATTGATGAAATCCTGAACTTCATCATGGGTGGTACTATAAATTGAAGTTTGATCAAATCCCTGCAACATAATCCCTAACAATTTTTCCATTTTAGATTGAATTTGTTCATTTGAGGGTGTGCAGGCGAGTTTTAGCATTTCCTCGTTTAAATGCTTGATTGCCTGACTTTTTGTTTTTTGAGAAATAATGTTAACACCATACTCCTGTATATTATTAAGTAAAATCTCACTGGATTTATTTCGTATGGCTAATTTTATGTTCTTCAATTGTTCTTCATCGAATGTAATTTGCTTCGCTTCCCTGTAAAATTGGGCCAGAATTTTATAAACATTATAAATGGTTTTGAAAGGTAATAACCAGTTGCTCCAAAATGAACTTTTTACATTTCTGAGGGGACGATTATTTTGATTATTTTTTGATTTTTGTTTAGCCATGTGACAGAAACGACGGTAAATAGATTAAGTGTTAATTTATTTGCTATTAAAGGTCCCAACTATACATGTAATGCAAAACTGTTTCAATCACCAAAAGAAAAAACGGAGTTAAGGCTCATAAAATTTATAGTGAGGACCTTACTCCGTTTGATTCCTTAATTGCTATTTTTTACAGTTCTTAATAATTATAAGCTAACCCAATTCGATATACTTTAATTTCATATTCCTCTTCACTTTCCGTTCCGTCTGTCATTGATATATTAAATGATAAACCTTGATCTGCAGTCATTCCAAACCCGTAAGTGATATAACTATACTCAATATCTCTACCCCCATTTTGGGGTTTTATGACATAACTTTGTGTTTGATAACTTAATAACCATACATCTAATAAGTACTCCACAGTTACTTTTGTATCGGTAGACTGATTATGGTATACTGCACCTGTTTTTTCCGATTCCGGTGATTCAATTTTAGACCATTCTAAACGAATGCCACCATCTGTTAGAATACTAATTCCCTGATATTGATCCTGCCATTCATTATCTTGATAACCATCTACCTGATGTTCTAAATCTTCTACACCGAATGCTATAAAAATAATATCCAGTAAACGTAGCGAAAGTCCCATGCCGATGCCACTTTCTTCACCAATACCTGTTTCATTTTTCAAACCAGCCGAAGCAGTATCTGTATTATCATCAAATTTCCAGGTTCGCGAACTGGCACCAATGGAAATATTTTGATTAACCCGGTAAGCCAGATTAAATTGAGTTTGTTCAGTTTCTGTGACCTGCTTTTCGCTGGAAACAATAATTTCAGTGTTTCTTTTGAATTCAGGATTTACACCATATTCGAAAGTAAGACCGTTCAATTGATGGGCTAATATTGCTTCTGTATACGTTTGGTCGAACTCAGCAACGGTGGTATCACTGCTTTTAATTTTACCGGAACCACTCCTGTATCCTATCGCCAATGATGAGTGAAATCGCCAGCTGGCCGCCGCTGCCAAATCCGATTTTTTTGTTGTATCCAAAGAAGGTGTTGAGATTTGTGCGAATAGCTGTGGCGATAAAACAATACAGAAAAAAATAATAAGAAATATCGTCTTCATTGTCTTTACATATCAAAGTTATGGAAAATGGGATGATGGTTATCATAGTTAAAAGCAAATTTTATTCCTGTTTGGCAGAACCGATTGCAATCAACACAAAATGAATATTAAAATTGACAGATAATAACTAGCAAGTGAGCAGAATAACTTTTTAAGCTATTGATATTAACAATAAAGCTATATGCCGAAAGTGAGGAACAAACCATTGCTGGTTTTTTCTAGTGTGGATGTATTGCTAAAACAATTTATTAAAGATCAGGAATAAAAAAGATGCGCAGAGGAAAGAAAGCATTGAAATAAATACCACAGACGGTTTTGAGGTATCTATTTCAAAAATTAGGGTGTTATGTATGAACGATTGTATTGAAAAACCAATAAAGCCAAGAGTGTTACCAGTAATAAAGGGCCTGATTCCCCAACTCTTTTTCAATTTCCAATAGGCGATTATATTTGGCGATTCTTTCACTACGACTGACTGATCCGGTTTTTATATGACCGCCATCCATAGCTACCGCAAAATCAGCTAAAAAAGTATCTTCAGTTTCACCCGAGCGATGAGACAGAAAATACCGCCAACCAGCTTCTCTACACATGCGTATGGCATCAATTGTTTCAGTGACCGTGCCTATTTGGTTTAATTTAATCAAAACTGAGTTCGCAGCTTTTTCAGCAATACCACGTTTAATATATTCAGTGTTTGTTACAAAAATATCATCACCCACAACCTCAAGTTGATTACCTAACTTTTCATTAAAAAGTTTGAAACCTTCCCAGTCATTTTCTGACAAAGGATCTTCCCACGAAATAATGGGATATTTGTTAACCCATTTTTCAGCGATTTCTATCAATTCAAGATTGGTTTTTTTACCTTCTCCTGACCATTTCAAATCGTATTCACCATTTTTTTTGCCTACAAAAGAACTGGCAGCAGAATCTAATGCGATGGCTATATCTGCGCCAGGTTTATAACCTGCTTTTTTAATAGCTGATAGTATGATCTCCATTGTAGCTTCATTGCTGGGAAGGTTTGGTGCAAAACCACCCTCATCCCCCACACTGGTGGCATATTTCCCTTCCTTTAAAATCTTTTTTAAGACATGGAAAATTTCCGCAATATACCTTAAACCTTCTCTAAAACTTGGTGCTCCCACTGGTACTGCCATAAATTCCTGATAATCAACATTATTATCAGCATGCTCCCCACCATTCAAAATGTTCATGGCTGGAACCGGAATCCGCCTGGCACCATTTCCTCCGATATATTGATATAAAGGTAATCCGGATGCTTTAGCTGCTGCTTTGCAGGCAGCCATAGAAACGGCTAAAATGGCATTGGCGCCCAATTTAGATTTGTTTTTTGTACCATCTAGTGCAAGCATTGTCGCATCAATTAAAGATTGTCGATTTACCGGAAGACCAATAACAGCAGAGGCTATTTTCTTCTCAATATTATCAACAGCTTTAAGAACGCCTTTACCCAGGTACCTTTTTTTATCACCATCTCGAAGTTCAACCGCTTCGTTTTCACCGGTACTTGCTCCGGATGGAACCGATGAAACGGCTTGAATGCCATTTTCTAGAGCTAACTGAACTCGGACCGTTGGATTTCCTCGGGAATCGAGAATTTCCATAGCTTCAATTGAAGATATGAAGTTTTCCATTTTTAATCTCCACTTATATAGGGTTTTGAGGACGAACTTTATTATAAAATATTTTTTTGGAAGAAATCCAGCCTATTATGAAATTGGTTGTGCCAGATCAAGTTTTTGAAAGACCATATCTAATGAAATTCTTTTTCATTGCAGAGAAAAAGTATTTTTTTCTCTAATTTGTCCCCCAATTTTGTCATTTATGCCAATCTAGGATTGTGCAAATGACATTAACGTTTGTTATAAAAGATTATTAGATAAAAATTGAAGATCTTTTCATTTTTTCCGTGAATGATCAAATTTTAAAAAGTCTTCAGTAATATCCGAAACAGCAGCTAAAAATATTTTTTTCCCAATTTCGATTGTCGCTAAGGAAGAGTCTGAGCCGATTCGACCATCAGGGAATTGTTTTTGATAATTTATTGCATCATGTAATTCCCCAGATGGTGCTATCTTAGGTGATAAATCTGTTTTCTTAGCTGCTTCCGGATGGGCAAAAAAACTGAGAGACACTTCAGATGGTGTCGCATGATGACCTTCTGCACCTTTAAAGTATGTGTCACTGATTTTAGTCATATTTTCAGACATATACCAATTGCATAATTTTAACCTGAACTCCGATTCCTGACCTGATAGGCTGTTTTCAGTATAAACTTCTGCAAAAGCGGATTGAATGGAATTAATATTTCCACCATGACCATTTAAGAAAAATATGTGTGAAAAACCATGATGAATCAGCGATTGAATGGTGTCCTTAATAACCGCAATAAAAGTTGTGGGGCGAAGCGTTAAACTACCGGGAAATTCTAAATGATGTTGGGACATTCCAATTTGAATAGTTGGCGCGATCAATACTTCAATTTTCTCCGCTATTCCTTTTGCTATTGTTTCAGGGCAAATTGAATCAGTCCCAATCAGTCCCATTGGGCCATGCTGTTCTGTTGATCCGATGGGTAAGATGATACTTTTATATTTATCAAGATATGATTTAACCTCTATCCAGGTTGATAACTTCAGTTCCATGTCGACTCCATGTTTTTTTTATTAGATAAGTAGTGTCTGAACGGAAAGTAGGAAATTAGGGGACATGTACATTTTCAGATAAACGGTTATTGCTTGATACCAGGTTGTTACGTGTCCCCTGAATTTCTGGCTAATTAGCAACCAGTTGAATTTCAGTATTTTTCGTTCAAGCACTAAGTAAATTGGTTTTATTTAATAATTGTTCCGATTGGATCATGTTTGTAAATGTAAAATGGTAGAATTTTATAATATTTTGACATATAATTCCAATATTTCAAGAGCGTTGTTACTTGATTTAAAATTTGGAAAGGATAGTTAATATCTATAACATGTTCAAATATTAACTAGATAAAAAAGGATTGGCAGAAAAACCTTTTAAAAAATCAGTATTTAATAGACAATTTATCAAGATTTGTTACTCTCGTTGCATAGCGTGGTAGTATCGATCAACTCTTCTGCTCTAGTATACATAATGATGAATCAGACCTGTTCCCAAACTTTTATTGATCAAGCGGAATTAATTGAGGCTATTGAAGCAGTTGTTGAAAGTTGTCTTCAAATTGAAATTAATGCCCGGCTGACCCTCGATTATCAACAAATTGCCCCATATCGTACTTTTCTGATAATTCCACAGGAGCCTGATAAGAATGTTATTATTTCTAATTTAGCAAGATTATTGGAACTGACCATTACACCTTACATTTCAAAAGCCAGGCCCGGTGATGTTCTTTTTGATGTGAAAAAAGCACTAGGCAGTAACTATTTTGACCAGTTAGTTAAAGCGGAAATAAAAAAGGCTTTTAAACTGATTGAAGTCAGGAAAGATTTGGCGGGTAGAATTTTAAATCATACTACACCCATCAAGGAGATTCAAAGTTCTACACCTCAATTAGCACAGTTTTTAGATACGATACAAAAGGGAATGGATATTCACCTGGGGTTTAAACTGTTTTTCCAGGGGAATGATTTTATTAATCATCAGTTGTTCTTGCCGGTAAGTACTGGCAGCAGTATCATCAGCCAGATTTATACAAATATCGAAAAAGTACTGATTCAGAATTTTGCTGTATTCGATGAAATGGGGGATAGGCGCATTCCTATTACCGAAGGACTTATATTCAAGGAATTGTTGGGGGTATTAATTAGAATTTCCAAGAAGCCCAAAACACGCAAAAAAATATTAAAAGATATTGATAAAGTTGAAGATATTGAGTTGTATGAAACAGTGTCTGCCAAAAATGATCAGGTTTTACCGAAAGAAGTGACTGCTTCAAAAACCAGCAAAGATATAAAATTGGAATCGGAACTGGAAGAAGAGGTTCATGACCCTGTTGTAGAAAAAACATTACCTGGAAAAAGACTTAAAAAGAAGAAACTCATCAGGAAAAAAAGAAAGCGGCTTAAAACCAAATCAACTGATGATCAAAACTACATAGAAAGTATTAATGCAGGAAAATCTTTAAAGGAAGACAATACAAATCCTGAATTTACAGGCGCTGATTGTTCACCCGCTAAAACACCTGATCCAGTTGAAAAAGTAGCGCTACCAGGAAAAAGGCTTAAAAAGAAGAAACTCATCAGGAAAAAAAGAAAACGCATAAAAACTAAATCAATCGATGATCAAACGAATTTAGAAAACAATAATACTAAAAATCCTTTAGATGAAGATAATGCACATCCAGAAGTATCAGGAGCTGATCTTTCACCTGCCAAAACACTTGATTCCGTTGTAGAAATATCACTTCTTGAAAAAAAACAAAAACCTCTGTCTCAAACGACCGAAGATAAGAAGGTTAAATCAACGCCATTCGAAGTGAATAGGCCAGTTTATAATGCGATTATTACTTTCGAACGCTCTAAACCAAAGGAAAAAAAATCTGGGCTATTCCCGACAAATAAGGTTCAGCCAAAACAAATTATTAAAACTGGTGAGACCACTAAACATTTGCAGGTTAAATCATCAAAAAAACATATCGTTCAGACAGAAACAATAACGTTGTCGAATTCTGATAAATATCCAGATTTTCAGGAATTGCAAAAAAAAGGAGTTAGGCTTTCAAAAAAAGTTAAACATAATAAAGAAAATCATCTATTTTTAAGCAGAAGCCGGGAAAAATTTTCCGCAAGATCCGCTCTTTATTTGAACCGGAATACCTAACATTAACATTATAACATTAGTTGAAAAATATATTTTTCAGGAGATTTAAAATTCATTTTTAAATAAACTTATTGATCAGGTTGTTTCAATCGCTATTTCATTTCAATTTGTGTCTGTTAAGCTCAGAAGTACTCGATTTTTACTTTAAGTGAAATTTTCATTATCCTAATATATCTAATATTTAATGCAGTAAATGTTAATATTAGAAAATAATAAATTAGTTTTACAATATTAAATTTAGTTAATCAACATAATTTCCTAATATTCGAGATTATAGGTATTAAATCTTCGTTCTTTTTTAGAATCATTGTTGTCAATAAGGGGTTTAATCAATATAATTTAATCCCATTTTCCTGCTGATTAGATAAGGATAAAATTCAACTCGAAAAATTTTATAATTATTTGTAGAGTTAAACACATTTATTATTGAAGCAAAATCTTATAGAAAAACTTATTATATATGAATACCAAGAACTGGAGTAAAGAATCCTGGAAAAATTTTCCCGTATTGCAACAACCGGAGTGGCCAGATAAAGAATCTCATCGGGCGGTATTATCTCAAATTTCAAAATTACCACCCTTAGTTTTTGCGGGTGAAATCAGAAGCCTTTATAAAGGTTTGGCGGATGCAGCCCAGGGCAAGGCT
>Ga0233437_1003820_pt1 | contig 18966 bp, 9 predicted proteins | sample SI_122_August201_FD_182714 | JGI IMG/M metagenome (GOLD analysis project Ga0233437, IMG submission 182714) | Seawater microbial communities from Saanich Inlet, British Columbia, Canada - SI_122_August2016_200_MG | ecosystem: Environmental > Aquatic > Marine > Inlet | place: Canada: British...
ATTTTAAAATGACCAAAGAAGAATATAAATTAATAAAAGAGAAAAAAGAGAAGGAAAAAAAGAAAAAAAATAAAGGTAAGGAAGAGGATGAGGAAGAGGAAATTGTTGAAGATATAAATATCGATCTAAAAAATATTGAAGATCGTAAAACGAAGCTGACAATAAATTCATCCTCACTCGCAGATGCAATTCTTAGCCCCGATGGTGAAAAATTATATTATCTAAGCAAATTTGAAGACGGTTACGATTTGTGGGTCAATAAACTTAAAGATAAAGAAACCAAATTACTTGTAAAGTTGAAGGGCGGAGCGGGAGCTTTGCAAATGGATAAGAAGGGTGAGAATTTGTATTTGTTTTCCAATAAGCAAATAATTAAAATTAAGGTTGATGGTAAACCCGAAAAAAAAGCCGTAAATTATAAAGCTGAATTCAATCTCAATAAAATCCTTGAACGTGAATATATGTTTGAGCATGCCTGGCGACAAGTGCAAAAAAAATTCTATAATCCCGATCTTCATAATGTTGACTGGGATTTTTATAAGAAAGAGTATAAAAAGTTTTTACCTTACATAAATAATAACTACGATTTTGCAGAAATGTTGAGTGAAATGCTTGGCGAATTAAATGCTTCCCATACGGGTTCGGGTTATAGATCTTCTGCTAAAAATGGAGACAGAACAGCAAAACTCGGTGCATTTTTCGATGAATCTTTTGAAGGCCCGGGTATTAAAATTGTTGAAATTATTGATAAGAGTCCTCTATTGCAGGCTGATTCAAAAATAAAAGTTGGGGATATTATTGAAAAAATTGATGGAGTGGAGATTTCACCTGATATAAACTATTATCAGTTATTAAATCATAAAGCCGGAAAAAATACTTTATTGTCGATTTATGATCCACGTTCAAAGAAACGATGGGAAGAAATAATAAAACCAATTTCAACTGGAGCAGAAAATCAATTATTATACAAACGATGGGTGAAAAATCGTCGAAAAGAAACCGACAGATTATCAAATGGAAGAATAGGGTATGTTCATGTAAGAAGTATGAACAGTTCAAGTTTTCGTGAATTTTATTCAGAAGTTCTGGGCAGAAACTGGGATAAAGAAGCTTTGATTGTCGATACTCGTTTTAATGGTGGAGGCTGGTTGCACGATGATCTTGCAACTATGCTCGCCGGTAAAAAATATGCCGATTTTTACCCGAGAGGAGTTCATTACGGGCACGAACCAATGAACAAATGGATCAAGCCTTCCATCGTGCTTATAAGCGAAAGCAATTATTCTGATGCTCATGGTTTCCCTTATGCTTATAAAACTCTTGAGATCGGTGAGCTTGTGGGAATGCCTGTCCCGGGAACTATGACAGCGGTTTGGTGGGAAACTCTTCAGGATAGGTCTTTATATTTCGGAATTCCACAAGTTGGTACTAAAGACAGAGAGGGAAATTATCTTGAAAACAAACAGCTCGAACCCGATCATAAAGTCAGGCAGGATTATGATATTGTGATCAAGGGACGTGACCAGCAATTAGAGAAAGCTGTGGAAGTGTTGTTGGAAGGTTTGGATGAATAATTTATTAAAAATGCGCAACCAATCAATATAAAGGGTATAAGGAAATAGGGAAAATAAAGGGAATAGGGGAATTATGATCTGTTTAAATTATAAGACTTTATTATTTTATTAGATTGTATTTCCTTTATACCATTATACCTTTATTTCCCATATACCTCTATTCCTCTATTGCTTTCAATTTCAATTCATCTAATTGCTCATTTGATATTGTTGAAGGTGAGTCTATCATCACATCTCTTCCTGAATTATTTTTCGGGAAAGCAATAAATTCACGTATTGAATCCTGTCCGCCAAATAATGCAACCAAACGGTCGAAACCGAGAGCTATTCCACCATGAGGAGGTGCACCAAATTCAAATGCATTCATCAGAAACCCGAATTGATCTTGTGCTTCTTCGTCGGTGAAACCAAGATGTTTGAACATTAATTTCTGCAAATCACGATCGTGAATTCGAATCGATCCTCCACCAATTTCAACACCGTTAATAACCATGTCATAAGCATTTGCACGAACATTTCCAGGATCAGTTTCAAGTAAATCAATATCCTCAGCTTTTGGTGAAGTAAAAGGATGGTGCATTGCATGATAACGTTGTGATTCCTCATCCCATTCGAGCAATGGAAAATCAACAACCCAAAGAGGACAATAGTTTGAAGGATCGCGAAGTTCTAAGCGATTGCCCATTTCGAGGCGTAATTCACAAAGAGCTTTTCGGATGTGATCTTTCTCACCTGCAAGAATAAGTAAAAGGTCGCTGGGTTTTGCGCTAAATTTCTCAGCCCAAAGTTTAAGTGCTTCCTGATCAAAAAACTTATCAACTGAAGATTTAAAACTTCCGTCTTCGTTATATTTTACATACACCAATCCGTTTGCGCCAATCTGAGGTTTCCTTACAAAATCGGTTAATTTATCTAATTGTTTTCTTGAGTATGTTCCACAACCTTCGGCACAAATACCAACGATCAATTCAGCATCATCGAAAACTTTAAAATTTTTTCCTTTTGTAACATCATTTAATTCAGCAAATTTCATCCCGAAACGAATATCCGGTTTATCCGAACCATAATATTTCATGGCTTCTGAATAAGACATTATGGGAAATTTCTCAACATCAATTCCTTTAACTTCTTTAAAAAGATGTTTTGCAAGCCCTTCGAAAGTTTCCAAAATATCATCCTGATCGACAAATGACATTTCACAGTCGATTTGGGTAAACTCAGGTTGACGGTCGGCTCTTAAATCTTCATCACGAAAACATTTTACTAATTGATAATAACGATCATAACCCGCAATCATTAATAACTGCTTAAATGTTTGAGGCGATTGAGGTAAAGCATAAAATTCACCTTCATTCATTCGTGAAGGCACAATAAAATCTCTGGCACCTTCTGGGGTTGATTTGATCAAATAAGGAGTTTCAATTTCAAAAAATTCAATTGAATCAAGATATTTCCTTGTTTCAATCGACATGCGATGCCTGAGTTCCAAATTCTTTTTCAAAGGATTTCGACGCAGGTCGAGGTAGCGATATTTCATCCTTAGTTCTTCCCCGCCGTCTGTATTATCCTCAATCGTAAAAGGAGGTAGTTTTGATTTATTTAAAACTTCAAATTTTTCAACAATAATTTCTATTTCGCCTGTGGGAATTTTCAGGTTTTTATTGCTACGTTCTTCTATTTCACCACTTACGCTAATAACAAATTCTCTCCCGAGTTTCCGGGCTTCTTCGCATAAAGCTGAGTTTTTTTCCATATTAAAAACCAATTGGGTAATTCCATACCGGTCGCGGAGATCAATAAAAGTCATCCCACCCAAATCTCGCGATTTCTGTATCCATCCGCATAAAGTTGTTTTCTGTCCTACATTATTAATATTTAATTCTCCGCAAGTGTGTGAACGTAACATATATTTATTTTTTCTTAATTATCAATTTATTTTGGCTGCGAAAATAGAAAATTTTGACAGGATTACAGGATTAACAAGATATTAAATTGCAGGTATGCAGAAGAAATCCTGACAGCTTTTAGAAACTTGTCAGGATTATTCCATCGAAAATTATTATTTTATTTCAATCCTTGATTCGCATAACTCACTTAATCCCTACCCTTTCGGCATAATCGTATAGTAAACATAGATAGTAAGAATAATGCTAAGAATAATGATAAGTATTTGTTCTTTTTGTGATAATTTTTTCATTACTGATAAAATTGGTCTTACAAAATTAACAAATTATTTAATGGAATTGGAAATTAGAAATTATGGACTCATCTGAATTTCTAATCATCTGAGAACTCTTTAAGAATTTTTCTGTACTTGGAAAAAACATTTGCTCTTGAAATAAACCCAAGATATTTTCCATCTTTCACAACTGCGAGATTATATTTTCCCGAATGCTGAAATTTTTGAGCCACCTGATCCATTGATTCCTCAGGATCGACAATTGATGAAGGGACTATCATAAGATTTTGTACAAAGGTGGTATCATATAATTCAGGATTAAACATAATATTACGAATGTCATCAAGACGAATAATTCCGAAAAAATTATTTTCTTTATCAACAACAGGATAAATATTTCTTTTTGAATTGGAAATTACTTTTACCAGATCACCAAGTGTTGATTCTGGTGGAACCAAAGCAAAATCCCTTTCAATCAACTTAGATACTTTCATTAGGGACAAAACAGCTTTATCTTTATGATGCGTTATCAATTCGCCACGTTTTGCCAACTGATGCGTATATACCGAATTAGTAACAAACAATTTGATTGTTGCGTAAGAAATTGTTGAAGTGATCATTAAAGGAACAAAAAGTTTATATCCGCCTGTGATTTCTGCAATAAGAAAAATTGCCGTTAAAGGAGCATGCAAAACACCGGCAATTAATCCTCCCATTCCGACAAGAGCAAAATTACCGCTTGAAATTTCTCCAATTTTAAAATGATTAACTAAGCTTGCAAACAAAAGTCCCGTAAAAGCACCCATAAAAAGTGTTGGAGCGAAAATCCCGCCAACGCCTCCGGCTCCGAAAGTTATGGATGTTGCTATAACTTTGAAAAATATTATCAAAAACAAAAGCAGAAAAACTATATAGATATTATCTTTTAATGAATAAAAAATACTATTGTTAAACAACGGATCAAAATTTCCATGCAATGAGGCGTTAATAGCCTCATAACCTTCACCGTAGAGTGATGGAAATAAAAATATCAATATTCCGAGACAAAGTCCACCGAGAATCACTTTTGAATACCATTTATTAATTTTAAAAAAATTAAATTCGATAAACATATACATTTTTGTGAAGTAAACCGAAACCAATCCGGCAAGAATCCCGAGAAGTATAAAATAGGGCGAATCAGCCAGTTGAAATTCTTCAGTGATTACATAAGGATATAAAACAGCTTGACCGAGAAAGAAATATGAAGTTAAAACAGCGGTAGCCGAAGCAATTAACAAAGGAATAATTGAGGCTGCCGTTAGGTCGATCATAATTACTTCAACGGCAAAAACTACAGCGGCAATAGGAGATTTAAAAATGGCAGCCATAGCAGCGGCACTTGCAAGCCCTAACAATAAAGTGATTTCTTTATAACTAAGCCGAAACATTTGCCCGATATTTGAACCTATGGCAGCTCCGGTTGCAACAGTCGGGCCTTCAAGCCCTACCGAACCACCAAATCCAACTGTTAATGTACTTGTAATTATTGACGAAAAAATATTGTGGCGTTTTATTATACCGTGGGTTTTCGAAATCGCAAACAAAACACTAGGAATACCATGGCCAACATGCTGACGGACGATAAATTTTATATAAATAACAGCAATTAAAATACCGATTGCCGGATAAGCAAAATATAAATAATTATGATAATCGGCAGCAAAACTACTCGTCAGCAGTTCCTTAATGAGATGAACAGAGTTTTTAATAACTACTGCTCCCAGGCCGGCAAGAATTCCGATAACAACACTAAGAATCATATTAAAATTCTTAATGCTAATATGCCTAACTCTCCATAATAAAAAACGTCCTAATAAACTCTGTTTTTTCATCTATAAATTTATAAAAGACACAAATTTCACAAATCTGTACGAATTAAATTAGTGAAAATTAGTGTAATTCCCTGAAAAATCAGGGCAGATTGTGTCAAAAACATTTCAATTTAAAATTTTGCGAATACTAATTAGTTTAAATTTTAATTGGCGAAATTAATTAATTTTGGCTCTTTGTTGGAGACTGTTGATTTTTTTATTTAGAAAAGCAAAAAATAAACCTATCTCCCGCAGATTACGCAGATTTACGCTGATGGTGTTTCTGCGTTTATCTGCGTAATCTGCGGGAAACAAATTTTTTAACACATGAAAATAATCTCATACAATGTAAATGGAATTCGGGCGGCTATCCAAAAAGGCATGATTGATTGGATTAAAGTTGTTGATCCCGATATAATTTGTATTCAGGAAACTAAGGCTCAACCACACCAAATACCCATTTTCGATTTTGAAGAAGCCGGGTATATGGGGTATTGGTTTTCTGCACAGAAAAAAGGATATAGCGGAGTTGGTATTTTGACAAAGAAAAAGCCCGACAATATTGTTTATGGGATGAATATCGAAAAATATGATTTCGAAGGCAGGTTTCTCAGGATTGATTATGGCGATATTTCCTTAGTAAGTGTTTATCATCCATCAGGTTCGAGTGGAGATGTCCGTCAGGCTTTTAAAATGCAATGGTTAGATGATTTTCAAAATTACATTAATGATTTGAAAAAATCCCGCCCAAATCTTATTCTTTCGGGCGATTATAATATTTGTCATGAAGCTATTGATATTCACGACCCTGTTAGAAATGCAAAAAGTTCTGGATTTTTACCTGAAGAACGTCAATGGATGAGCGGATTTTTAAATAGCGGATTTATTGATACTTTCAGACACGTTAACAAAGAACCCGATAATTATACATGGTGGAGCTACCGGGCAAATGCACGTGCAAGAAATCTCGGCTGGCGTATTGACTATCACATGATTTCCGATTCGCTTGAAGAAAAACTCAAGAGAGCCTTAATATTACCTGATGCAAAGCATTCCGATCATTGTCCGATATTTGTGGAAATGGATTTTAATTTAATAGGACGCTGATTATTATAATTATTATGATTTTAAAAAATAATCAATGAGTCCACTCCAAAAAGTTGTAAAAAATTAAATTAGCCACAGACCTGTCCGCCGTAATACTATGGAAGGCGGGTTCACTAATTTATATCAAATTTAATTATTAAAATATATTTGAAATCTAATGATATTTAACACTGAATTTCTTAACTGGGTTTTAGTTGTAATTTCAGGAATAATATTGTTATTTTTTGTTTATGCTGCTGTGGTTTCCATAATAGAAAAAGAATACCTGGCAGCAAGCCGGTTTTCTTTTATGTCATTCTTCTTACCTGCATTTTTTTTACTAATTGCATATTTTAATTTCAACCAAAAAGAATATTTTGTTTCGGCGTTCCTGTTTTTATTGCTTTTAGCATTAATTATCATTTTTATTCCTTTTGGAAATAAAAAGCAAAAAACAAATGAGTTGCCCTCCGGAAAAATTGATGAACGAGACACAATGTTTTCAAGAAATATTCTGGAGGAAAACACTAAGAATTTCAATAAATACTATAAAAATAACCTTGAAAAAAGAGAGGATGATAATTTAATAAGAAGTTTACCCGGATTAAGTTCTCCAAAATCAAGCTTATATAATCCGTTTTCTTTTTTGGCGGCGGATGCAACTTTTTTTACTATAGGACAATTAAAGTATGCTGTTGATGGTGAAATCTCAAAGACAAAAATTGATGCCGAACCATCGAATATTACGGTTTTTGTAAAAAATTGGCTTAAAAAACTCGGTGCATTAAACTCAGGTGTCTGTGAATTAAAACCATATCATCTGTATAGTTATCGTGGAAGGTTGAATAATTATGGTGAAAAAGTTAATCAGCAACATAAGTTCGCAATTGCTTTCACGGTTGAGATGGATAAAGACTTTACATCCTGTGCTCCGGCTGGCCCAACACTCATGGAATCGGCTCAGCAGTATTTTAACGCCGGTTCAATAGCTGTCAGGCTTGCTGCTTTTATCAGAAATTTAGGTTATCCGGCAAGGGCACATATTGATGGAAATTATGAAATAGTTTGTCCTTTGGTTGCTCGTGATGCAGGCTTGGGCGAAATCGGCCGAATGGGATTATTAATGACACCAAATCTTGGTCCAAGGGTTAGGATAGCTGTGGTTACAACTGACTTACCTTTGGTGTGTGATGAATATAAATATGATTATTCGGTAATTGATTTTTGTAGGATTTGTAAAAAATGTGCTGATATTTGCCCTTCAAATGCAATTCCAAATGATAATAGAAAAATTATTAACGGAGTAAATAGATGGCAGATCAATCAGGAAAAATGCTTTGAATTTTGGTGCAAAATAGGCACTGATTGCGGAAGATGTTTTAGTGTTTGTCCTTACTCACATCCCGATAATTTATTACATAATTTCGTTAGGTATGGGATTCGCAACTCTTCAATTTTTCGAAAGATAGCATTATTTTTAGACGATTTTTTTTATGGACGAAAACCGGCATCCGCTAAAGTGCCTAAATGGATTTTAAGAAAATAGGACGCTGATTAATATGATTGCTTATGATTGAGTTTAGTATAAATAAGGTATAGACAATTTAATAGTTTGGGCTAAAGCTCAGATTATCAAGGCCATAACTAACCCCGCCCTTAAGGGCGGGGTTATTGAAAGCCAGACAATTAGCGGGCTTTAGCCCCAAATCTTTAGTTTTTATACTGAACTCATGATTTTATAAGACAATAAATTTTATCATAACAAATCAGTTAAATCAGCGTCTTTAAAAAAATAACTCTTATATAATTAAAAATATTTACCTTTATCGAATAATTAAAAGCAAATAAATGAAGAAATTTTCTGTAATTATAATAATATTTGTTCTTTGCGGATATTCACAATTGTTTTCTCAAGACCGAATATATTCGCGGATTTTGTATTCATTGAGCGATGATGAAACTATTATTTATCATAATAAGCAAAGTTTAATAGTTGATGATTCTCAGGTTAATTCCTTTTTTTTTACTGAAAAAAAGACTCCTTCGGGCACAGAACAATTTGCAATTTTAAATGGAGAAGCTTTTGGCCCTTACGATAATATTTTCTTTAGTAAAGAAAAAGTTTTTATTAATGACAGCACTTTTAATTACAATTTTATTCAAAATGGTGAAACTTTTATAAACATTAATGGAGAAATTTTTGGCCCTTACAATTTAATTGATGTAAAAATTACGTTTTTTAATAACAGAAAATTCTATTTTAATTATCAAAAAGATTTTCTTTGGTATTCAAATTTTGATGGAGAAGAATACGGGCCATTTCCGGAGCCTCCCATTTTCTCACAAAATGGAGGATATTATTATTCTTATGATCGCTATGGAATTAATTTCGTTAATATTAATGGTGATGAATTTGGCCCCTTCGATGATTTTACCGACCTTTCTGTTAATGCTAATGGAAGTTTCTATTATAAATTTTCAAAAGAAGGGATTGCTTATACAAATATAAATGGTGATGAATATGGGCCTTTTGAAGAAATTATTAATATTGTAGTCATTGACAATGTGAACTTTGGGTTTGAAATTAAACAAGGAAATAACTGGTTTGTTAATGTTAGAGGAAAAGTTTATGGGCCTTTCGAAAATGCAAATGGATTAAAAATTAACTCAAAAGGCAATTATTATTTTAATCTTCAACAAAAAGGAAAAGAATTTATAAAAATTAACCGCTTAATTTATGGCCCTTACGAAAACATCAGCAAACAAATATTAAGCGATAGTGGTTCTTATTGTTTTATTTATACTAAGCAAAGGCAAGATTATATGGTTATTAACGGAAACGAATTTGGCCCATACTTGGAGATTAACGATTTAATGGTGAAAAACTCCGGAAAATATCGCTATAGCTATATGCAAGATGGTTATTATTATGTTAATATTGACGGAGAAGTTCTTGGCCCCTTTGAGCAAATTAACAGTATTTCGATGAATGAGGATGGTGATTATAGAATTTATTTCAAGCAAAATAAAAAATATTATGCTCTTATTTCACAAATAGTTTTCGGGCCTTTTGATAGAAATTTGTCTTCCTTCAGAATTTCACCGAACCATAAAGATTTTTGTTATAAATATCACGAAGGTGTGAATATAAATGGAAAAGACTATATATCGAATCCGAATATTTTTTGGAGTAGAGACTGCTTGCATTTTTTCAGCTATGATAATTTCAGCCTTGATTTGATAATTGATGGGATATTTTATTATAATTCAGGAGGTTTTAGGTATGTTTATGTACCGGCTCTAAATAGTGTTAAATGGCTCTCTCTACGAGGACGGGATGTTTTATTAAATGTTAGTGTTTTTTAGGCATTCCATTGTCATTGATTGTCATTTGGTGGTCATTTGGTTGTCATTTTTACCTACCGGAGATTTATCGAAGATATGGCGATTGTCATTTTGTGGTACACTGATTTAACTGATCAGATTAATTTGGAATGAAAAAAACATAAAATCTTAATCAATCATAAAGATCATAAAAATCTGCGTACTATTTATTTTTTTGCATTGTATGCCTCCGGTTTTCTTTTCATTTCCTGTATCTAAAAACCAAACTTAATCGACAAAAATACCTGAGAGGGACGCAAAACATAGCTGGATTCCCAAACTGTGAACGCACTTGCCTGATATATTGTATAGGTTTTGTTGTTGAAGATGTTGTTCCATCGGAATTCGATGTCGATATTTCGCTTTTTAAATGTGTAACGGTATAGAAGGTCAACAAAGATGTTGTTGTTTCCTTGATGATTGTAGTATTCGGATGAAAGACTGATAAGTTTATTTTTAGTTGGAAAAGCGAAAACGTTAATTTTGTGTCTTAGTATGGAAATATTGCTTTTTTTGTTATCTTCAATAAAAGTTTGAATATAGCTTGCATTCAGACTATATTCAGAATTTAGCCATTTGGTTATGCGAACATTTAGCTCCGGGATTAAGTTATAAAATAGAATTGTCGTATTAAACAGTTCACCATTCATCATCGACTTTCTCTGACGATGATTGAAGTGGGCTTTAAAACTTATTGTTGTTTTTATTTTAGAAAAGTACTTGCTGGTTTTCCCCTGAAAATAATGAGAATAGGCTGTGTAGGGCTTATGAAACGCCTGTAGAATAGTAGTTCCGTCAGGTTGAATGTCACTACTATATACCAGATTTTTATTACTGATGGAATAGATATACCTGAAAGAGTTGAAGAAAGAAGTGATAGGGTTGCGGTATGACAGGTAGGAAGAAAGATCGTGACGAGAAGTTTCTGAAAGGGGAGCTGCATTTTGGCTAAGGTTACGGTAATTTTTTAGGATAAAACCGTAATGCACCCTGTCTATGTCACCCAATCTGTTAACATAGTTCCATGAGCCTCTAACGCGCCAAAATCCGCTAATCTGATAACTGATTGATAAACCCGGGTCGAACAGAAGGCGGTTTAGTCTTTGCCCCTGTTCTGATTCCAAATCGTTTAAATGCACCTGTTGCCAGCTAACAGGTAGTTTTGCCTTTATTTTTAGCTTCTTTTTTTGATATTCTATTCCCATTTGAAAATAGGTGCGAGTATGACGGTTGTCTAATTTATTGGTAAAACCGGATACTACTTCGCTTTCTTTTTTCTCTTGAGTGATGAAAATATTACTTTCGAGCATTTGCCGGCGGTATGATATGCCTAATTTTGGAGTAAAACTCAACCTTTTCCAACTAAATACAAAACCGGCTGAATGGTCAGCATAAAAGCGTTTCAAATCTATTTGTTGGTTTACTTTGTCATAAGGTTTGTTATGATTTAAAACATCTTCAAACTGCCCGGGTCTTATTGCCAAACTATGCGGACTATGGTCGTAGATGATATATGATCGAAATTCTATTAGATGTTTGCCAATGGAATTAACCGAATGCAATTCGTTTGAAATGGATTTTATCGGATCTTTTAATGATTGTGTAATTTCTTTGCCATCTGTAAAAACCACACCCATCTGTTTGTCCCATCGCGATTTAATTTTCAACTCATTATTAAGATAGTTTTTTTTAACATTGCGACTTAATGTGAACTCGCTATAAAGGTAATTGTTAAAAAAGCGGTTATTGATGTTTTCTTCAAAAACAAGGGTGTTGGTCAGGTTGTAAAGACTGCGATGCTGGCTTGCTTGCTGTCGCTGAATATCATTTATGTAATAAAGGTTGGTTCTTAGCTGAAAGTCGCGGTTTATACGCAGCAGTCCGTTGAAATTAAGTAGGTGTATTTTGTTATCTAAGTAACGGTTTTGAGCAATTTCCAAAGGGTTTACAGTTTTTATATTTAAAATGCCGGGGTCTTCAACCGGCTGATTGATATTTTGAAGTAAATCTTGCAATGTCATAACTTTAAGTTGTTGTGATACATCATTACCGGTATTGTTGGCCTGATATGATGTCAACATCTGAAAGTTTTTTGTGAAAATCATGGGAGTGATATTTATGTCCCAAAGAAAGGGATTTAGCCCGCTTCCTAATTTTGCAGTACCTGTAGCAGTGATATCGCCTTTAAGCTTAAGGTTTAAAGAGGCTTGTTGTGATGCAATCCGATCTTCCAAGATTCGGATAGGTTGGTGGTTTTCGAGGACTTCGATTGTGCTGACCGAAGAGTGGGGAAGGTTTTTGCTTACAACGACATAACGGCCATCCATCAGGTCGAGGTTTTCCACATAAAACTTTTGAAGAGGCATTCCCTGATAAAGAATACGTCCGTTAGATTCTACTTCAATGCCGGGCATACGGCGTAAAACATCATCAATGCTTCTATCCTCTTTTCGGGCAAACGAACTGACGAGATAGCTGATGGTGTCACCACGTTTTTCGATGGATGGTGCTTTTACTGTAAAAGCTTCTAATTCCATAATTTTATTCTCCATTACGAAATCCAGGCTTTGCGAAATATTAGCGATTCTGCGGAATTCATTTTTGTAGTGAATGGCGCTAAGTTTAATATCAATGCTGTCCGAAGTGCTGTTTACAACAGTTTTGAAATATCCTTCGCTATCACTCACAGCATAAGCAATCAGTGTTTTGCTATCGGGTAAATACACCAGTATGTTGATTTTAGATAATGCTTCACCGGTGGTATTTATCACTCGACCCTGAATGCTTTGCTGCCCCCAAAGATTTTGACAAAACAGCGAAGCAATAATAAATATTATTAAAAATCTCATATACCGGATATCAAATGACTTATAAAATCATATAAGGTTTTTCTTATATTTCCTTTTATACCTTATATGGTTTTTATTTTTTTTGTAGCGAAACTGCGTTAAGTTAAATTACTTTCGCTTCAATTCAATTGGATTATTACGATCTGAAACACTTGTTACAGCATATTGTATTGCTTTACTATCAAGGCCGGCATCTTTACCTCTGCTAACAATATTATTGTAAAAACCATCTTTAGCTCGGAAAAAATCCTGTTTGGTGGTTTCAACAAAGTTTTTTTCTTTAAGATCAATCATTACTTTTTGTGTTGGTTTTTCAATGGATTCCATTTCAAATACATAATGATTACGGGTGTCGTGAACATTGAAAATTAAACCGGGCAGGCCATTAAATTTATAAGGGCCATCGTTGTATGGGATTTCAGGGCTAAACCATGCAACCCAACTTCTGCCACCAAAATCGCATATAGCTTTTTGCACTTTGTAACCGCTTATTGTAGAAGTATCTCCGCTTAATTGCCAGTTAAACAGCTCTAGATCTTCCTCAAATTTGAATGTGCTTGAAGGTATGTGTTCTATATAAGTTAGTTTATCTTTCGGATAGTTTTTATATATCATATATCGAACATAAGGCATTGGTTTATTTCGCTGCATTAAGAATTCATCAAATTCGGCGTGAGAGCTAATATTTTCCATTATGGTATCAACACGGTATAACTTATGACTTAAAAATTTACTGACATTTTGCCCCAAAAAGAGTAGCATATCACTCTGCCTGATAAAGTCAGGGTTTAAGGAATCTTGTTGATATTTCAACGAATAGGTAACAATTAACTCCGCCGGTTCAATATCTGTAAGTGGATAATCATATGGCATTTGAGCTAATGAAGTCATGGAAAATGATATTAGTATTAATAAAAAGATGTTTCGCATAATTGATAATTTATTTTGATTGTGTATTAATTTTTTTTTAATCTTTGATATAAACCCGGAAAAAGAGTATGAAAAGAAAAACATACCCAATAACCGGGTTTAGTTATTTAAGTTTTCAAATAGGCTAACCACCGGGGACATAACCACATAATAATTCATGCCAAGTTAACCAGTCTTGATAATCACAAACTAAGGCAAGATGCTGTGTTCCATCATCACAATATATTATCTTTGTCCAACAGCCGTTATCATCAGATGTTGCTGTTTTGGGTACTATAAATGCAAATAAGCTTAAAAGAGCAACAGTCATAAATATTTTTTTCATGTTTTTATATTTTTAAATAATAAATAATATAGAAAAATTATAAGAAGTTCATTATTTATTCAAATGCACTTCTTTTTTGCAGTTTTATGATATTGTTTAATAATTTATATATAAAACCACCCCATACAAAACTGCATAATACAGGATGGTTTTGTTTGTCGAATTTATTTTTCCCTATCACAAAAATATATTTATTTGTGCAACAAGGCAAATATTTATAAAAATTATTAACATTGTTTCTTAAATATAAATAACAAAAACTATAAACTGAGGGATGCTGCTCACGATAATTATCGGGAAAAATAGCTAGAAATAAATTTGCGAGGTAGTTTAAATAAGTAGTATGAAAATAGTTGAGGGGGGGTAAATGCCTGATACTTAATTATAATTGATACGTCTGGAGAGTTTGTTCTTTGTAATTTTATTGCAAGAGGCATAAAATGGTAATTAAATCTAAAGATAAAACCAGTAAATAATACTTGTTAATCCATTTTTTAGGAAAAAGGTAACCCTACTAACTGTTATTTAACAAATATTTAACATTATTATTTTGCACACTGATTTGTAATAGTACACTGATTGGACTGATTAAACTGATCGGACTTATTTTTTATGGTAAAAGCAATAAATTTTTCAAAATCTTAATCAATCATAAAGATCTAACGAAGCGAAGCAAGTCCGTATGGATAATCAGTGTCCTATCATTATTTTGCCTGGATAGTTAGCGGGTGACTTGAAGTCACCCGCTGACTATCTAAAATTTTCCTATCCCTCAAAAGCCTGCTCAAATTCCTCATCGAAGCGTTTATTGATATAATCGCAGCCATGATGAAATATTCTATTATTATTATCTTTCGATGTATAACTGAATTTGAACTTTTTGCCGGTATTATTTATTGGCAATAACGACATTGCTTCCGTCATAACATCTTCAATAGATTTGGATTCTTCTTTTGAACCAAGCTTTTTCAAAAGATCAATAATTTGTTTGTAAGATGTTTTTTTAATCTTTTTATCAAAATGCTTTTCAAATTTCTGAATGACTTTTTGAGTATTTGAATAACTGCCGCCGGTTTCAATCGGGAAAGAAGCCGGTAGTACTAAATCAGCCATCTGAGCGGTTTCAGTAAGGAAATAATCCTGAACTACAACATAATCAACAATTGAGAGCCATCCGGCAACTTGCACTTTGTTTACGGCACATCCCATCGGGTCTTCACCGAAAATAAAAATATTTTTAAGAATACCCTTTTCTAAAGATTCATACTGACTAACATTTATGGTTTTTGGAAGGCTTCGGGCATGCCACAATTTTCTCATTTTCTGCTGAAGTTTCTTTTCAAGAATTGCTTGCGAACCAACACCTAAAGTTGGACAAATTCCCATATCGAACAATCCCTGAGAATTATTTTTTTCTTTCAGCGAAATCAAACCGCTTGAAGTTTTTCCAAGTTTCCCTGTTATCATTGCAAGATTGAATAGTTCGAGAGAGGCATTTGAGGAAACCTCTTTTTCGGAAAATACGATAATAGCATTCATCTGATTATTAAATTCTTTAGCAAATTCAATAATATAATCCATATATTTTACTCCCGAAAGTTTTACAAGTTCAACAAAATTTTCTTTTAAAACTTCTTTTTTATATTCTTTAAAATCCGAACAATTGTCTTTAATAAACAATGCATTTTCAAAGTGATTAGCAATGAGATAGTAGTTTACGGCTTTTATGAAATAATAATAGGATTTAATAAAAACAGCATCATCAATTTTATGCTTCATGCTGCTTTTTTTATCGGTTGTGATCAATTCAATTGTGATCGAATTATTTTGACGGGCATTATTAATCATAAAACCTGCAACCGCATTATCTTTATTGATTTCAGAACCAATCAAATAAATTTTACTAGCTTCGTTTAATTGCCCAAAAGGAACATTTGAATTTGAATTAAAAACGTAGCCCGTTCCTCTGTTTAAATAATGAAAACTTGTAACATTATTGGTTCTTGCTCCATTTCGGGCTAATTTTTGTACAAGATACATTTCCTCATTTGAAAGCCTTGCACCTGCAAAGAAAACATTATCATCGGGCTCAACACTTTTAATTTTTTCGGCAATAATTTCGTAAGCTTCTTTGAAAGAAATTTCCTCAAACCTTCCATTAATTTTCTGTAAAGGTTTTGTTATTCTTGAAACATCGTTCAGATATTGGTAGCCGAATTTGGGATATTTACACAAATTGCCGTCTTTGTTTACAAGGCCTTCGTTGCCAGTAACTTTCATTACAAAGTCCTTTTTGTAATTAAGTGAAATATCACAACCAATCGAACAATAATTACAAATTGTTTCGGCTTGCTGCAATTTAACCGGCCCTGGTTTGAAATTTACGTTTTCGGTGATTGCACCGGTTGGGCAAGTTGAAATACAAAGCCCACAGGATTCGCAAGTTGTATCTGAAAGCGAATCACCCATACTTGGAGCAACATAAGTTTCGTAACCCCTGTTCACCAATCCTAATGCATTGGCACCAACAACTTCAGAACAAATTCTTACACATCTTGAGCATAACACACATTTATTATTATCAATTTCGATATATGGATGTCTGAAATCAACCTGATATTCATTGAATTTGCCACCAAGTCTGGTTTGTTCGGCATTATATTCGGTCGCATATTTTTTCAGGTCGCATGTAAAATATTCTGTGCAACCACATTCCAAACATCTTTGTGCCTCATGTTTTGCAACATCTTCGCTGTCGTAACCAAGTTCAACTTCCTTAAAATTTATTCTGTCATTCGGATCAAGAGTAGGCATTTCGTCACGCAATTGTTTTTCAAAATGACCGCTGTATTCTTCGGAAACTTGCTCTTTAAAATTATCTTTTTTGCTTAGGAATTCATTTTTCGGAGGCTCAATTTCTTGTCCTGATAAAAATTGGTTACAAGAATGCGAAGCAATTTTAGCTTGAGCAATTGCCTCGATCAAAGTTGCAGGCCCGGTAACTCCGTCACCGGCAGCAAACATAGATTTTATCCCTGTTTGTAAAGTTTTGGAATTAGCATCAATATCACCCCAACGATTTGTTTTAAGTTCTTCGTTTGAATAATTTTTATTTACATTTTCAAGAAAATTGACATTGGTTTTTTGTCCGATAGCTGCCAAAATATAATCAACCGGTAGATCAAAATCGGAACCTTCGATAGGAATTGGCCTTCTTCGTCCGGATGCATCGGGTTCGCCTAATTTCATTTTAAGGCAAGAAATTGATTTTACTTTTCCTTCTTCATCTTTATTAACTTTTTTAGGATTAGTAAGAAGCATATATTCAACGCCTTCTAATTTTGATTCATGAATTTCAATAGGATTGGCAGGCATTTCTTTTTCGGTTCGACGATAAATAACGAAAACCTCTTCTGCACCGCATCGTTTTGCTGTACGGCAACAATCCATGGCAGTATTTCCACCTCCGATAACAGCAACTCTTTTTCCTTTGAAATCATAGCGTTTTCCGCTAACTTCCATATCTTTTAGAAAATAAATTCCCGGAAAAACATTTTCAGCATCATCGCCTTCACAACCAATTAAAGTACCAATTTGAGAACCTATTGCTAAGACACTTGCATCATAATTTGTTTTTATTTCAGTAAAATCAAGGTTTTCACCCAATTTTTTATTGTAAAAAATATTAGCACCCATTTCGGAAATATTATCAACTTCTTTTTGAAGCAGGTCGTTTGGTAAACGATATTCTGGAATTCCATAGCGTAACCAACCACCGGCTTTTGGAGCAGCTTCAAAAATATCAACCTGATGTCCTTCTTTTTGAAGGAAAAAAGCTGCTGACAAACCACCCGGGCCTGCACCAATCACAGCTACCTTTTTACCGGTAGCTTCTTTAATATTCGGTACATATTTATTATCTGATTCAAGGTCGTAATCAGCGGCAAAGCGTTTCATATAATCAATTCCAACACCTGTTTCTTCATCAAGCAAATTACGGCGACAAGCTGTCTCACAAGGACGAACGCAAACCCTTCCGCAAATAGCAGGCAAAGGATTTGTTTCTTTTATTAAAGCAACAGCTTCGTGATACATATCTTTGTCGATGAGCGAAATATATCCCTGAACATCAACACCGGCAGGACAAGTTTGTTTACATGGCCCGATACAATCGGCATAATGATTGCTTAAAAGCAGATCCAAAGCTGTTTTTCTTGCAGTTTTAATTCTTTCATTATTGGTATGAATTGTCATACCTTCGGATATTTTCGTAGAACAAGACGGTTGCAAACCTCTGAATCCTTCAACCTCAACAACACAAACGAAACATGAAGTATAAGGTTCGATTCTCGGATCGTTACAAAGTGTCGGAATTTCTATATTGTATCTTTTAGCAAGTTCTAAAATGCTTTCCCCTCTGATCCCTTCTACTATTTTGTCGTTTAATCTTATATTTATTTTTTCGCTCATTTCCGAAATATATATTTATATTATGATGAATAAAATAAGTTTTTCATGTTTATATTTTGTTTCCCGCAGATTACGCAGATTTTCGCTGATGGTTTTTCTGCGTTTATCTGCGTAATCTGCGGGAAACAGGTTTCATGTTTTATTAATTATGAAATACGAATTGCATCAAATTTACATTTTGTAAAGCACATTCCACAATTTATACAATCTTCCTGACGGATAAAATGTATTTCTTTTCTTGCTCCGTCGATAGCGTTTGTAGGACAATTTTTTGCACAAACCGTACAACCCGTACAGTTTTCAGCATCGACTTCAT
>Ga0233437_1003821_pt1 | contig 18959 bp, 26 predicted proteins | sample SI_122_August201_FD_182714 | JGI IMG/M metagenome (GOLD analysis project Ga0233437, IMG submission 182714) | Seawater microbial communities from Saanich Inlet, British Columbia, Canada - SI_122_August2016_200_MG | ecosystem: Environmental > Aquatic > Marine > Inlet | place: Canada: British...
CCCGAATAGTTATTCTGATAACCTATTATGGCTTGAAAATGGGCGGGCAGTTGTGGCCACCCGCCCGGATCTTGTTACGATTTATGAGAATTGGCTAGTTTAGCGTTTATAGCGTGGTTAGCTTTATCAGCTAGTCTAGCCCGGTAGGCTGCTTGTTTATGGGCATTGCTGCACCATCGGGCTTTGGGGCTGGCCATAAATTCACGCCCGCATAATTGGCATATTCGCTTTGTTGGTTTGCTCATCGGGTGATCACCTCTGCCATTAGCCCACCACGCCCACGCCCATTGTCTGGGCCTGCTGGTAAAGGGTCCCTGGCCACCTCTGCCCGCCGGCGTTCTTTCATCTTGCGGGTAGCCTGGCGCTCTGCTTTGCGCTCTGCCTTTTCAATGGTCAGATCCTGCAGCCTCTTTGCATGGCCAGCCCGTAAAGCCAGCACCAGCCCGGCGCAAACACTCAGGCTTGACAGCAGCCCTTTAGCCAGTTTGTGGATCGGCGGGCCAGGGTCTAGCAGGGCGTTTACTGTGATCACCGTCACCAAATAAAACGCGCCGGTCAGAACAGCCACCAGGACAGGCGCTCGCGGGTCACTCTTGCGGCGGCTGCCCTCATAAGTCCATAAACTGTAAGCGGTTTGAATTGACGATAGCCCCAGGGTTTCCACGGTTGCGGCTGCTGCCCAGGCTGCCCACACTGGAAAGCCCAGGGTGTTTGTCATGCTCTGCCAGGTCAATAATGCCGGCGTCAATGGGGCCAGCCAGGGGCTTACTGCAGCCACAAGATCAACTAACAGCGCCTCGGTTGCCTGCACCATTGCCAGCAGGCCGCGCAGGGTGTTTACTACTCTATCAGTCATAACGCCTCAGTTCTTAGCACCGATAGACAGGCCCAGCAGCTGGCGGCCCTTATCGGTCAGAATAAAGCCCGGGCGCTTATCGCCTGGCTGCATGGTGTTGTGCTGCTTATGCCATTCTGCCAGCCATTGGCGGAGCGCCTCGGGTTCGGTTGGTATTCCTTTTTTCCATTCAATTTTGTGATCGTCCATTTTGTAAGCCTCCTGTGGGCGCTTACTAAAAACGCCCGGGGGTTGGGTCCACCTCTGGGCGTGATAAAATGGGGGTAAGCCCGCTACCGCTCGTCCGGTGGTTGGGTCTAGGCCTCGGTTAGCTGGTTGCACAGCGCCGGGGCCGTTTGATATGTTACGATTATATACTAGCTTGTTACGCTTGTCAAGCTGTTCTAGCTAGAATTGCTATACATGCTTTTCCTGCAAGATCAGCTCCCCCAGCGTATCAGGCTATAACTTTAGGCGCTTGCCCGTTTCGGTTGGGATCTTCCCGGCCTGGTAGTCAGCTATGAATTTTTGCACCGCTGCAGTTAGCAGGGTTCCCCGCTTTTCGCCCACCTCGCGGGCTATCCTGTCCAGCTCTGCAATTTCAGCATGAGACAAATTGACGCCCACGGCTCGCTTTCCCCGCTGGGTTTCTTGTGGCTTGTCCGGTTGCTTTTCGGGCGCTTTCTGGCCGCTGGTTGTGGATGAGAATATATCCCCCATAGCATCAGGGTTTAGCTTTTTAGCCATTTTTGCACCTCGCTTGCTACTTCACGGTAGGCAGCAGCAGCCGGGTTGCTAGGGTCGTAATTTAGTACGCTTTGCTTTGTGGCTGCTGCCTCTTGTACCTTGACGGTATTAGGGATCGAAACGGGCAGCATAGGCAGCCCGGCGTTTTGCATGGTTTCAATAGCTTGCTTATGGGCTGTTAGCCGGTTATCTAGTCTAGTCACTAAAACGCCCAGCAGCTGCAGCCCAGGGTTTAGCTGGTTTTGCACCTTTTCTAATGTTCCCATGAATAGAGACAGGCCGCGCAGATCAGCAGCCGCCGGCTGGGTCGGGCATAACACGCCATCAGCAGCCACCAGGGCATTTACTGTTAGCAGTGCCAGGCTGGGCGGGCAGTCTATCAGGATCACATCATAGCCGGCCAGGCTGCCCAGGGCGTTTTTTAGCACCGCTTCACGCCCCCAGCGCGACACTAGCCCCAGCTCTGCCCGTGATAGGGTCACATCACTGGGGGCCAGATCCAGCCCGGGCGCTATGTTTTGGATCACATCAGTTATAGCCAGGTCGCCGGGTTCGGCGTCCCCTAATACCTCGGCCATAGATCGCCCCTCTGCCATAATACCCAGGCTTTGGGTTAGGCTGCTTTGCGGGTCCAGATCCACCAGCAGCACCCGCCGGCCCTGTTCAGCCAGGGCAGCCCCCAGGTTTAGCGCGGTTGTGGTTTTGGCCACCCCGCCTTTTTGGTTTGCAATTGCTAATATTTTCATGGGGTTATTATCCCCCCGCTATCTTAGCAAGTCAAGCGCCAGGCGCTGGAATAGCCAAATTAGCGCTTATAGCGTGTTTAGCTAGAATAACTGGCCCCTTAGTCGTAAACCGGCGCTTATTGACGTTAGCGTCAGTAATTTGATGAATTTAGCGCCTTTTATTGACGTTAGCGTCAATGCTTTTTTATAGCCTCTGGAAACTCCATTTTTCACCTTTGATAGTGTCTACTTGTCTACTGCCTTTTTTATAGCGTCAAAGTGTCAACTTCTGAAAAAGCGCGACCTACTGCATGATAAAACGAGGAGTTGTAGGTAACATACACCCAAAAATCGAATCGACCCCATGATTGTAAGAAACAGCTGCAGATAGATCGAAAACCCGGGAGATACCACTGCCTTTCACGCAATAGAGTTGGGTCCATCATTCATATCGATATACTTCATTGATCTGAATATTTGGGCTCGTCACCGTCGGTGCAACAGACTGGACCGAAATCATGGTTGACACATCGGTAACTTTCGGTGTAAATGCCAGCACCTGTGGGGTAATCGAGACAACTGACCGGGGATCGAGGGATGCGATCGGGTCAGCGCTTCCACCTACATAACCATCTCGATTAACTTTCGCCACCAGAAAATCCCCCGCCGGGTCAATGATTCTGGTCACGCCTGCCATCACATAGCCACCCCCTGTTGGCTTTATCTCTTCAATTTCATCCAGTCCCTCCTCGCCAAATATCCTCGCCCACAAATACTTGCCCTCTTTGTCAAACTTGACAAAAAAAACATCCCCTCCATGCTGTGGAATGGTTAATTTACCGCCAGTGATGAATCCATTTTCCGTTTCGTTCATTGTCCATCCAACATCATCTTGAGGACCATCGATCATTGTGCTCCACACAAGATCACCATCGGAATTGAGTTTGACTCCAAACAACGCACCTTCGCCTTTGGCCCCAAAGGAAGAAGTCTTGTCACCAAAAGCATAACCCCCATCACTGGTTACTCTGACCCCATCCCAGTTGATCCCCTCAGCGCCGCTGCCGCCAATGGTCTTGGCCCAGACCACATTGCCATGTGGGTCAATCTTGATCAGGCCAGCGTCCGCTTCGCCTGCGCCAAAGGACCAGGTCGTCCCCCCGATAATGTATCCCCCTTCTACCTGCGCAACCCCACTGCCGTTGTCGTTTTCCACACCCCCGAATGCTTTGGCCCAATCGAGCTGTCCATCTGGCCCCAATTTGACCACCAGCAAATCCTTTTTTCCTGCCCCAAATGAATCCGTATCTCCTACAACGAGATAGCCATCATTCGTTGCCAGGGTAGTCATGCCGCTCTCGCTGCCATGCCCACCAATCACTTTACTCCACACCAGATCGCCATTGCCATCAAGTTTTACAATGAATAGATCCGTTTTACCAAACCCAAACGAAATCGTCGTGCCGGTCAGCAAAAATCCGCCATCTCGTGTTGGGCGCACGGAATAGCTCCCTCGCTCATCTCTTGGCCCTCCGATCGTCCTGCCCCAGAGTAGATGGCCTCCCTTATCGAGTTTGACCGCAAGAAAATCATGGGAGCCATCCTGGTTCCCTCCACCATCGCCAAGGCCATAGGAACTGGTCATGCCTACGACAACATAACCATCTTCTGTTTCATGAAAAGATGGCGCATAATCACGGCCCTCGCCTCCAATGGCAAGGATCCAATAAGATTCTCTGGACGTCTGATCATCGGATTCTACAATACCAATACTGGGGGCAGTTGAATCTGTGGCGGTCATTGGTATGTTGCATGAAAGGATCACCATGATCCCTAATATCAATTTCAGCGCCCTGCCAGCAGTTTTCCCATTCACGCTCATAAAATACCTTCTTGGGAGCCAAAAAACCATCATCCCACTTTATATTTCAGTATACATCAAGACAACGCCGTTCTTGATCTTGTTGGTAGTATTAGGAATTTTTCAGCGCGGTGAACACCCCGGCAAAGAAATCTTTATAGACACAATCCACATGGGGAAAACCGGCTTCACGCAGCCAGGCAATCTGGTCAGCCAGGAAAGCATCTTTGTCCTGAATTCCACGTTAACATATAATTATCTTCTTTTTTCTCAACTGGTGAAGAATTTTGAAAAACATTTCTACCTGAATACCACTTTGAAATCAAATTATCCCCATTTTACGTCCAACTGGCGAGGAATTTTGGGGAAACCTCCTATATTATAGCATTTTCGGCACCACCTTGTCATGAATATTATGAATAATTCTTGTGAAACAGAATATTGGGTAAGGTAAACAAACCTCCAAACACCCTGAAGCCAACATCGGAATAATCGACACTATTTTCTTAGCACAAGCAATGTTCATAAACATCTTTATACGGATATTTTGCTGAGAGTTTCATAACCACATATCTTGCTGTTCTGATAATCTTCCCAGCAAGAAAAACATACTTCAAACGGAATGTCTTGATTTGCTGTCTGTATTCTGAAATGCATAGAGAATCAAATTTGAACAGCAAAAACAGATTGTATGCAAGCATCATCATTTGAAACACTGCTTCGTTTGCCCAAAACGATTTTAGCAAAAGATGGCCAACCGCCATATCATACTTGGCTTCCTTGATGTAATTCTCAGAGTTGCCACGCTTTTCGTAAGAAATGACTACCTTTTCTGAAGGTAGTTCAGTATTGCTTACAAAGAAAAAGTATTCGTATTCGTCGCCGTCAAAGAGAGATAATTGTGCTCTGTCTTTTTCTGGTTTCAATATCCGAGAGACTACAAATCTCCTGTCTTTGTCCCATGTGTTTAGTTTCGTTAAAAGCTCAGCCGTTTCCCTGCCCTCATCACCTGTAACGAATAAAATACCCAACTCCAACAACGATCAGTACCAAGACCGCTGCGATAGCTATTCTAACCTGGGGTTTTATCCTTTTTTTGACGGTTAACTCCTCCAGACTTGCACCACACACATTACAAAAAACACTACCATCAGGAATATTCTCACTGCCACATTTTCCACATTTCATAATAAGCACCTCTTCTGATTTATCCCCCATCTGGGGGCGGGTACGACTACCAATAATCCACCAGTAATAATCTTATTCTACTCGCATTCCTATATCATGCCTTCAAATTTCCCGGCTGCATTGGCTCTATCCAATCTTCAAACCACGGTTGGACCGGCGGCCAGGGCCACAGCCTGATAGTATCCACACCCGGGCAGCCCAGGGTTATCGTGTAAAATGGTTGCAGCTCCCGGTTATCAAACGTGATCAGTCTACAGCTCGCAGGCAGCCAGGTTGCATACACCCCGGGCAGGGTTGGGTATTCGGTGGTTGTCATGGCCAGCCCGGCCACAGTCCCGGCCAGCAGGCAGAACACAAACCACAGGACCATAAAGCGCCGGCGTTTCATGCTGCCATTATACAGCCCCCGCCCGCCTGGGTGATACACTTCCTTAACATGAACATACGTGCTAAAAATCGCCATTCTACGGCGTGTTTTAGGGCCGTGAAAGCTGTTTTCAAATCCAACACAAACACGCTCCCACGGCCCTAATTTTGGCCTTCTGGTGGCCCTCTGTGGCCTAGACAGGTTCCCCAATCTTTATTTCAGTAATAGTCCGCTCCAGAGGGGCCACATAAGCATGATATGCCAAATCACGCCGGTCACCGCGCTGAAAAGCGCTACCGCCCCAAATCATGCAGTCACCAGCAAAACGCACATAGCGCGCGCCGCCGGTCCGCTGATCAGCCAGTAAATCATACAGCTGCTGGGCCCGGGTCACCTGCTCTTTCTCTGCCTGGTTGAATTGCTCCACTAATGTTGTAATCTCTTGCTCGCTCATTTTTCACCTTCTCTTTCACAAATTTTGTTTGGTTGAATTTGTGGGCTGGTAGTGGAAGTGCTACCAGCCCCGGTAAGCAGCCCGCGGCTGCATTATCGTTATTAATCATCGGGCCAGTTTATGGCGTAATTGAAACTCTAAATACCAATACATCAGCAACGGCCTGCAGCTGGCCCAGTTCTTCAGCCGTCACCACTTCGCCGGTGTTTAGATCAAACAGGTTTTTATCATCCATTTGCTGCCAGGCAGTTACAAACCGCCGGGGGCCGCCATCGCTGCCAGCCTCAAGTTTTATTATTCTGTTATCCAGGTTAGCCATTTTTCACAGTCTCCCGGTTGATCCTGATAACGCGCTCCCCAGCTGTACGGCGCTCAAATTCGGCGCGGGTCATCTGTTCGCCTGTGCGCGTATCTTCGACCATGTCAGGATCATCACCCCACATATAAACGTGAATATCTTTCAGGCCGTCATCGCCCTGGCTTTCCAATTGTTTTACTCTATTGTCTAAATTAGCCATTTTTCGCCGCCTCCAATCTTGAAACGCGTTCCTCAAGATCCACCAGCTGGCGCAGCTGCAGCAGGCGATTTAGCCCAGTGTCAGCAGCTCGCAGCCGGACCGCTGGCGAAGCGTCCGGATCGTTCATAACATCTTGAATAGTGTCAGCAGCCTGGCCACTCATGCCCACTAGCCGCCTTGACAATTCCCCGAGCGCCGCTGCTGTAGCCCGGTTAAGCTCCCGATCAAACTCTGGCAGCAGCAGCCAGGCATAAACTGTTTTACGAGCCACACCGGCGGCCTCTGCTGCAGCCGTCACCGTCCCGGCCTGGGTCAGCGCCTCTAGTGCTTTGCGTTGGCGTGGTGTCAGCTTAAAATTTTCTGTTACCTTTTCGGCCATAATGTCACCCTAATTCGATATTGGTTACTAGCGTCCCGTTTACGGCGTCAAATTTCTGTGAGACACTCACACCCTCTAACAGTTCGGTAAATTCGTTCTTTGCGCCCCATTCCAGATCCCCGGGGTTATACAGATCGCTTACCTCCTCGGTGATCTTTACTAATTCGTTTAGATCAGGCCCAAATAAAGCCGCTGCCGCCTCTACTTTGGCCAGCGCCTCAGTTGTTACCAGGGCGTCAAGATCTGCAGCCATACGCTCTACCAGGCGCCTGGCAATCATATGATTGCCGTCTGTCCCGTTTGTGAAGCGCTCTTGAACAGCGCCGGCGGCCAGCTCTGCCCAGGCGCGGGCCTTTGTTTCATCGCCAGTTTCCAGCACCTGGTTATATTGGCGCTCCACATCTGCCAGCTCGCGGGCATTCCGGACCGCCTGAATAGCAGCGGTTGCCTCATAGTTTAGCCGCTGAAAATCCCAGCGCTTGGCGTTGGCCTCTTGCGCCTCGGTTTTTCGCTTTTCAAGGTCAGCACCCCGCATTCGGACATAATCCCACGCCGCGTCCAGCTGCCGGCGGGCTGTTGGTTGGTAAGCCTCGATTTCTGCCTGCAGCGCCTGGCGCTGGCGGCCCCGTTCTGTCAATTCTGGGTTATTGTCTATCTCGGCGCGGCGGGCTTTGAAGCCCTGAATAGTGTTTTGTACTACAGTACTGTTACTCATGTTTTCGTCTCCTCGGTAAAGATTTTTTTCTGAATTTTGGACAGCCTGCAGCCATCCAGGACCATAGCCCGGATCGCGGCAGATCTAACGCATCAAAATATATACGGCCCTCATTAGCCAGCCAGGCGCGGGCCTCAAATGCCTCCTGGGCATTTTTAGCCTGGCAATCTACGGCGGCCTGTTGGATTACACATGCAGCCAGCTTAGTAATTCCGGTATCATCAAACATTTGTTTCCTCATAAATCACTTATCAGAATGTCAGCTCTCGACACTCATCCTTTACCAGTTCAAACGTTCCGCTTTTTTGTTCTAGTATTGAGATAAAAAAATATAGGTGTGTTACCGTGCCGGGCGCTTCTCAAGATCAAAACCTTCCGCAATGGGGGAAGTGTATACGTGTATACGCGTATACAGTGTAGACATACTCATAAAAATGTCTACGTTTCTACAAAACATACTTATTCCTTTTAGTAAGTGTATACAAATAAATATATTGTATACACTTATACATGTATACATGTCTACGCTTCTGGTGTCCATAATTTATACTTTTTTGTCTTTCCTGATACCTGTTCTACGATTTCACCAGCATCAATCAAGCTGGTGATTATTCGTTTTATTTCATCGCGGCCCATTCTATGGCGCTGGTTTAATTCTCTTTCGGTTGGGTTCAATCGTTTGATTGTTCTCAAGACGCGCTCTTCGTTGGCGCGCTCTGCGCTCTCCGGTGGTTCGTTCAATTGGTTATACAGTTCGTGCAGGCAATTGCGCCAGCGTTCGGTGATCGCTTGTGCTCTGGCGAAGTGATGCAGCTTTACGCTGTCACTCCCGGCCAGGCTTGCTAACAGCAGCGACACGCGCAGCGCTTTTTCACTGAAACGGGCGTAATTGGCGTCAAGATCCTGTTCGTCGTAATTTTCTACGATGTCAAGCAGTGCTTCATCATAGAGATAAAATGCGTCTTGGGTGTCAGCGTCCACTTCGATAACCTGGGCCTCGCTGGGTGTAATGATTGCACGCTTGCCGGTTGTTTTCCCCTCTCCGGTGATCAGATCAGTGATACTTACTCCAGGCAGCCCCAGGCGCTGGGACCACTCATGCAGCGGCGTGATAATATTCGCTGGTATGATGCGTTCACCTTTGGGAAAGCGCGCCCGGCTGCGTTCTGTGTTTGGCGGTGTTATCAGTGCAAACCTTGCTAGAAATCCATCACCCCATAGCGCATCACCTTTTCCAGCAAAGGGCCTCAGGTCTGCCGGTGTCAGGCTTGCTAACAGTGCCAGGTATGGGCGTTCTACGATGTCATCCCCGCGGCCGATGCTGCCGTATTCATACCTTTGCGGAGTATCATCGAAACGTCGTAAAAGCCCGCGGCTGTCGGCCTGGCTGCCACCAGTCCGCATCATCGATGATATGTGCATCCCGAATTCATCATAAAACCATCCCCGCTGGGCTGAACATGCCAACCGTTTCCGGATGCGTTCTTGCTGTTCGGGTTCCAGTTCATCAAAATTATCAGGTATTCTTACTGTTAGATCTTGAATAAACTTTTGTGGGGTTGCACAGTCAGCGGCCAGCAGCCAGCCCATACCCGCTGCATGTAGCGCCTGCATGGCAATATCTGCAGTGGTGCTTTTTGCGTGTAAGCTGGACCTCGCCACCATTGCAATATAAATGTTTGTATATCGTCGTTTTCCCATATTCGCAGCGACGCGCCTTGCTGCAATGGTAGACAATAACCATAGACCGCAAGCCTCATGAAATGCGTCATATGCTCTGGGTGACCATAACCGACTGAATTCTATGTAATCATCCAACCACTTGTTAGCGCCATTGCCTGGCATATCCCCTAACTTGGCATAATCAGGCAGCGGCGGCGCTTCTGGTTCATTCTGTGCGCTGCTGGCTGCTGAATTCCCGGCGTCCTGTGCGCTGGTTTGCTCTGGCGGCTTCTCAGCTGTGCTTTTATCCATTGATTTAGTCCTTTTATCAGCGTTCACCGCTGGACCTCTGGCCGTTCCGGTGTATGCTGATACCATAGAGTCTATTGCATCGCTCTCAGTGAAGGGATCTTTATTTCCAGGATATTGCGGGCAGCTGCGGGCATAATTTCGCATATATGGTTCAGCCGCTGCCTGTGTTAGTCCGTGATCGCGCAGCTGGCAAGCCAACCAGAAAGCATCATTATCCCGCTGCCCGGGTGCGGTTTGGGCAAGCGCTTTATTTAGCCAATATTCGCCGCTGTCTGTGGTGTCGATAAGTCGGGCGGGCGCTTCATTCGCTGGTAAAAGTGAACCAATTGGTTCACTTTCTAAATTAGCAATCAGATCCAGCACCCAGGCGGGCGCTTCCACCAGGTAGGTATCAGGGCCGTGATCATCTTGCCATTGATACGCGCCCCCGCTGCAGATATAACCCCTGCTGCGTAGGTCCAGCCCCGGCGCTAACTGCCCGGCGTTGTTGGGAATGTTTATGCCCTCAGTCAACTTGAAAAGAAAATGCGCGCCCCCGCTGGGTGTCCGCTGCACAGGTCCGACGGGTGGATATTCGCCGCCGCCGTGATCATCAATCAGGCGCTTGAATTCAGCGCGACCATTGACACCATTTTTATTATCGACGTCCAGCGCCCACATTCCGGATTTTTCGCAGGCGATACCAATAAGCGCATCAGGCCAGCGCTTCCACCAGGACCGGATCTTTGCGGCGTCGGTGGTTGCTGTGGATCCCCACTTGGTATATGGCTTTTTATCCGGTTTGCATGGGTGAACATGCCAACCCAGGGCAGCATAACTCAGGGCGAAGTCAAGGTTATCGCTCATGTTTGTCCCTTATATAGTCTATGGGAATGATGGTTCTCGGAATGGTTGGCGTTTCGCCGTAGGTCTCTAGCGCCATTTCAAGCCTGGCCAGCTCGCCCCGGGTGTTCCAAATACGGGCTTTTAGGTCGCAAAATTCCGCAGCCGTCGCCTTGTCGGGCGTGTATTCGATTTCTTCCCCTTGCCCATTAATGCTATAATGGGGGTAGAGAATAACGCCCCTGCGTGTCTTGTTCTCGTTTTTTGCCCTCGGCTCGTACCCGAGGGCATTCCCTTTTGCTATCATGCTGTTACCTCCTGTTTATGGTTGGGTGGTTCCCCCAGCAGCCGCCGGGCCTCTGGTGTTTCGGCCAAGGTCAGCAGGCGGCGCACCGTTGCGGCCTTTGTACGGCCAGCAGCCAGGGCCAGCTGGTCAAGTGTGGCTAGCTCCTGGGGGGTCAACCGGATATTCACTTGCTTATTTTTTACAATCATTTTCACCTCGCTATCTTTGCTATACCTTATTTGCAAAATAAAAAAAGCCCAGCTCCGTTATGGGCTGGGCGTGGTTAGCTGGTCCTTGATCGTCTAGCGATTTCTACCAATTTCTTGACAATCAAAATTTTACATGTATAATTTGTATACAAAAGCATAACTTTATACATTGCTAACCGCGCCACGTGGAGTCTCTGCCAAAAGATCAGCCCGTGAGCGTGGTTTGCTATTAATGGGGTGGTGTAAAGGTTCAATTACTTGCTTAGATTATAACGCACATCATTACTTGACGCAAATAATTAAGCTTAAAATATAGGCAGAATATACGTTCTATCTGGGGGTGTGTTTTCTTACCACCCCCGGATATACGGTTAATATCTGACATAATCCGTCCCGGTGTCATCGTCTGTCTCATTTGCCCCGATATAATGGGCGGTTGTCTTTGGGTCGCTGTGTCCTAGCATCGCCTGGACCAGCATCAGGCTTGCCCCGTTATCATAGGCATTACGGGCGCAGGTTCGCCGCAAATCGTGGGGGCTTATTCTGTTATTGCCGTCTGCTGGGGCCAGGCCTGCCAGGTGGCCATACTCGGCCACTATACGCCCGATCACGCTTGAATTTAGCCGCCGCCAGGTCAGCTGCCCGCCTTTGGTCAAGTTGTAAAATACCGGATCGTTGCCCTTGCCTATTTCCAGGCCCACGGCGTCAATCCAGACTGTAAGCGATTTGAATAAAACATCATGTAATTTCAGGCGGCGGGTTTTGCCGCCCTTGCCGCGTAAGACGATCCACCAGCGCCCGCCGTCCTGTTTGAAGTTCTCAGTTGACAGCCTGGCGATTTCTTCCCGGCGTAGGCCAGCAAATAAAGCCACATCCAGAATAGCCCGATCCCTGATCGCTTTCATATCATGGCGGGCTTTCAGTTCTACAATGGCGCGCAGCTGGCGCACCTCAGCCGGGGCCAGGCGGCGGCCCACTGGTTTAACATCCCGGCGCTGGCGGCGTCTGTATGGCCTGATCCCCAGCGCCAGCCCCTGCTCGAAAGTAAGCACATTATCACGCATGGCCACGCGCAGCAGCGCTCGGGCAGCGTTTAGCCGCTGGTTTACTGTGGCCCGTGATAGTTCGCCGTCCCGCTGCAGCCAGCCCGCAAATTCATCCACCAGGGCAGCCGATACCAGGCGCAGCACCGCCGCATAACCTCTAAACTCCCAGACTGTACGGCGGCCCTCTGTGGTGGCCAGCGCCAGGGGCTGCCAATCTGTGGGCAGCCGGTCACTGTGGCGCTCACTCAGGAATTGTAAGAATAGCCCGATCCCGTGTTGGTAAGCCCGGGCCGTGTGTTCACTGTCGCCCGCTGCTGCCTGTATGGTTGCGTTTACCAGTTCGGCCAGGGGTTGGTTTATTGCTACATCGGCGATCACCGCTGAAATAGTGGCATGGTCCAGCCAGGCGCTGGGGGCAGTTGTAATAATGGCGTTTTCGCTCATGGTTCGCTCACTTTCAGATAGTTGCTAATAAACTAAATTATCACTTACTATTATGGCTTGAAAATGGGCGGGCAGCAGGGCCACCCGCCCTTTACTTGTTACGATTTATGAGAATTCGCTAGTTTAGCGTGCTCAGCTTTGCTAGCTAGTCTAGCTCGGTATGCTGCTTGCTTACAGGCATTACAGCACCAGCGGGCTTTTGGGCTGGCCATGAATTCACGCCCGCATAATTGGCATATTCGCCTGGTTGGTTTACTCATTGGGTGATTACCTCCATTAGCCCACCATGCCCACGCCCATTGTCCGGGCCCGCCGGTAAAGGGTCCCTGGCCACCTCAAACCGCTGGCGCTCTTTCAGCTTGCGGGCAGCCTGGCGCTCTGCTTTGCGCTCTGCCTTTTCAATGGTCAGATCCTGCAGCCGCTTTGCATGGCCAGCTCGTAAAGCCAACACCAGACCGGCGCAAACGCTCAGCGAAGATAACAGGCCCTTAGCTAGCTTGTGGATCGGCGGCCCAGGGTCCAGCAGGGCGTTTACAGTGATCACCGTTACCAGGTAGAAAGCGCCGGTTAGAATAGCCACCAGGACAGGCGCGCGCGGGTCACTCTTGCGGCGGTTGCCCTCATAACTCCATAAGCTGTAAGCCGTCTGAATACTGGACAGGCCCAGGGTTTCCACGGTTGCGGCTGCTGCCCAGGCTGCCCACACTGGAAAGCCCAGGGTGTTAGTCATGCTCTGCCAGGTTAATAATGCCGGCGTCAATGGGGCCAGCCAAGGGCTTACTGCAGCCACAAGATCGACTAGCAGCGCCTCGGTTGCCTGGACCATTGCCAGCAGCCCACGCAGAAAGTTTACTGCTCGATTTGTCATACTCAGTTTTTCCCTCCTATTGCCAGCCCCAGCAGCTGGCGGCCCTGATCGGTTGCAATATAGCCGGGCTGGTCATCGGCCTGGCTGGGGTTGTGTTCTTTATGCCATTGCTGCAGCCATTCGCGCATTTTGTCCGGATCGGTTGGCACATCAGGTCTAAATACTATCTTATGGTAGTCCACTTTATAAGCCTCCTGGGGGCTTATAAAAAAGCCCCGGTAGTAGAGTAGATCCACCAGGGCGCATAGTGTTACTGATATAATTCAGCGCAGCCCTCTACCAGCTAGTACCTGGTGGTTGGGTAGGCCCTGGCCTGGTGTTCTAGCACCGGCTGGGGCCGTTTCGTTACGCTAATTGTAAGCTATTTTGTTACGCTTGTCAAGACGTAAACATGACGTATACAGTATTTACGTGTTGTATTCGTCATTCCGCATATATGGTCATCCCCGCTTGTTTTGGTTGTGGCTTGACGTCAATCTTTCCCGCCTGGTAGTCCTTTACTCCCCGCTCAAGAAACAGCCTGGCCACCTCTGCGGGTGATATTTCCAGATCGGCGGCAATTTCTTTTACTGTCTGTTTCAGCTCTGGGGGTATTCGATAAGACGCTACTTCTGCAGCGTGGGCAGCGTCCCAGGGTCTTACCCGTTTTTTTCCTTTTAGGGTGGTCCCTGTTATCTTTGCATCTGAAGTCTTAGCTGGATCGCGTCTGGGTGTCATGCTTTCAACATCCTATCTACCAGCGCCTGGTATTCTTCGGCTGCCCGGCTGGTGGGGGCCTGCTCGAATATTGTTTTACCCTCTGCGGCGCTCTCCCTAATAACGGTTGCTTGGTGGATCGGGGCCAGCACCAGGTTATTAAAATGCTTTTTCAGGTCCTCTATTGTCGCCTTGCTCTCCCTGGTCTGTTCATCGTAGAAAGTCGGCAGGATCCCGAATAAACGCCCACGCCAGCCCTTTTCTGTGGCCTGGTCGGACGTTTCAAGTAATTTGAAGATCCCTTCACTGGAAAGAAAATCACACTTTGACGGTATCAGCAGCCAGTTAGCCGCATAGATTGCCAGGGCTTGAATATCGCCCACGCTCGGGGCTGTGTCAATCACTACGAAGTCATAGCGGGCCGCTTTCAGCTTATCGGCCAGGTGGGTAGTTTCGGCGCTCCTGATCGCTGCCTGGGCGTCAGCAGTTCTCTTATCGCCGGTGATCACATCTAGGCCCGGACGGGCGTCTTTCAATACCAGGTGATCCCAGCCCCCACGGCCCGCCACCACAAAATCATAAGCGCCAGCGTCATCCTCAACATTCAGCAGCGTTTTTACCTGGCCTTGCGGGTCCAGATCCACAAGTAAAACAGATTTCCCGGCCAGCGCCAGGCCATGAGCTAAGAATACCGCGGTTGTGGTCTTGCCCACTCCGCCTTTTTGGTTTGCTACTGTGATTGTTGTCATGGCGCTATTATCGCCCGAGCTGGCCCACAGGTCAAGCGATTACAGACGTTTACCACCATTTACGCCAGTAAACAGCGCCTTTTTTATAGCGTCAATCTGTTCAGTTTGTCACAAAATAGCCTATCAGAATACAGCTTCCGGAAATGTTTCCTACGCATTTACTTTAGTAATTGGATAGTTTTTAGGGCGCTTCTAACCAGCATTGCCCATCAATATCAAATGTACTTGTATTCCATCCGAATTCCTTGTAATAAACCAAGAATTGTTTTAAGTAGGCTTCATTATCATCACGGCTTACATACGTGATTCCATGTAACCTAGTATCAGTATTATTATAAATTGAGGTGCGCACCGTTAAGCTTACGCGGGCAACATCACTCAAGCCCCCAACATAAGAGCTCAGGCGACTAGTACAGTTTGGCGCAAATAACTGATAAGTTATGCGTTTAGCGCCTTGCCTTGGTAAGTCCACTTGAATGGTTTTGCCATAGTGAGGTTGTAATATTCGATAAAGGCCAAAACCTTACGTTGCAAGTCATCCGCGGAAGTGAAATTGCCGCGCTTGATAACTTTCCGAACCAGTATACTGAACCAAATTTCGATCTGGTTCATCCAGGAAGCATGTTTGGGGGTGTAATGAAAAACAATCCGATGTGTTGGGTCGCTCAAAAAGGCAGCCCGAGAAGCCATGGATTTCAAAATACCATATTTCCCTTTCACGCCCAGATCGATAACAAGGTCTGATTCTTCTGCGACATAACGCACCAGCGATGCAGACATGTGCGTGTTGAGATTGTCGCAGACGAAGTCCCATTTACGGGTCAGCGGATCTGAATCTACACGGCGTTTGATATGTTCCACAAAATCCTTTTCGTTGCGTGTTTTGCTGGCTGTACAGGCAACCAGTTCTCCACATGCAACGTCAAAGTTGCAGGTAAAAGACAAGGTGCCATGTCGTTTGTATTCGAACTCGCGCCGTTCTACTTTACCCGCTGACATAGGCAAATCAGGGTGTTTTCGCTCCAATGCCTGAACACCGGTCATTTCATCCAAACTTTCAGTTCGTTGTCCCTGTTTTGCCAGTTCAGGAGCTTGTTTGTAGACCTCGTTTATATCAGCAACTTTGTCATCAAAACCCGCTTCGTAGGCAGGTGTCAACCAATAGCGAGTCAAATGTGGCTTTATATCAGCATCTTTTTAAAAGCCTCGCAGCATGTCGGCTCGAGATACTCTTCACAATCTTGCGTTTCACCATTTCATCAGCTATTTCGCGTCCTGTCCACTGGCTAATTGGTCTACCCGCTTTTTCAGGCTTCTCACAGGCCAGCGCTTCCATCTTGCAACGTTGATCAGCTGTAATTCGACTGGGTGCCCCAGGGCGAGGACCATCTTGCAAACGGTCTTCAATGCTCAAATCCTCGTAGGATATTGTCTGTGCTTTCGCCCAACGGTTGCGCCAGCGTTGGGCTGTGTTGATGCTGACTTTTAAGTCCCTTGCTATCGCACTATTGGTTTGTCCTTGTCCAGATGCCAAGATGATGCGTCCTCGTAAAGCAATTTGCTGACCTACATTATGGCGGCGAACCAATTGTTCCAGACCGCCTCGCTCTTCTTCACTCAATTTTACTTCTGTTGCTTTTGGGTATGGCATTCTTTGCTCCCTGCTTTCAGATTTGAGCAAGTTTACTGGCTGCCATCTCCGTTGTCAATCCTTTACGCCTTATTCACCAATTATGCCAATGTGTACTAGTCGAGTTCAATATACCTGAGTAGTCCATTGATATCTGGTCATCACACAACAAGTCTTCTAAAGGGCGTAAATCACTAATCTGTTGCCTCATGTAAACAATATCTGATTTGTTAACCGTTATCTCTGTCTCTGCTTGCACAAGTTCTGATTCCTTATCAGATATTGTTTCATTTGCTAAATCAAGTTTTATTTTAGCATCATCTAACCGATTCTCGGTATCCTCTAGGGCAGTCTGAACATCACTCAACTTACTCTCAGCATCTTCTAGGCTGGTGTTCAAAACTTGAACTCTGGTTTTATAGACAGAATTGGCTTCTTCATAAGTCTGCACAGCCTGTTCCATGATATTGTACGAAGTTTTATATCGGGTAAAACTTACCCAACCTGTTATAGCAGCAATGAGGAGAACAACAAGAATACCGCCATAAATGATAAGGTTTCTGTTTTTATTCATTCGTTGACCTCTCAAGATATCCCCTACACCAGGGGGTGGACAACACGCCCACCAACAATCCACCAGTAATAATCTTATTGTACTTTTTTAACCGGAAAGATTGTGAAATAACGGGTGATATGTCCGCTTATTGGCAGTCAAGCAAATATAACCACTGCAAAATCAATTTTATTGATCACAATTAAGTTCCTTTTCGTTGTTGCTGTTCTATTTATTTACAAATTTTAACACATGAGGAGGGAGTGAAAGTTAGCTGATCCAATCGTTTTTTCTTTCACCCATTGGGTGAAACCCAAACTTGATGAAACTCCTAAGTTTTCAGGCTGAAAAGGTTGTTTTTGAGGTTTTTTTAATTATTTGACGTAGAATGCGGAAACCAGATACTCTTCAACGGCTTCTGACAAGGTTATTCGTCGCGTAAATATATTTCCAAACATGTTGTAGGGCAGACCTACACCTACAAAGTGCGCTCTGCTGTGATGACCACGCCCGAAAAAGCCCTGCCGCACGAGGAAATGGACTGGTTAACGCTGGTCACCTGCCGCGGTTACGATGCACAGGCGGAGTCCTATCCCTGGAGGACGGTAGTAAGAGCCGTGCTGGTGGATGTGAAGTAACCTCATCCGCCCGGAGTATAGACGTTGACAAACCTGACAGGTTTGTTTATAATAGTTTCCGGATATTCATCAGAAATATTCTCAGCAGCATTGGACTTGAGTGGATAGTATATTCTGGCTGGCCGGTGATCACATCACAGTCACTCAGGATAGGTTATCAGAATGAGGCAACTGGTGTCCAGTTGCGCCATTCTGACCAGTAAAACAAAAATATATGACGGTTGCCATCACATTGCTCTGTGCGTACTGGGCTGCAGATGGTGGGATGGTGGATACGTTCAATGCCCTCTGCATGCTTTCCAACCAGGTCTTCATAAGTCCCCGGCACTTGAGTCTGGTAAGTGCCGGTCTCGTGCTGTGGGCATTTGACTCCAGGACCGAAGTGCCGGGGACCTGGGCATATGGCTCCATACTGATGACTGAATGCAAACCGGGGCGCAGCGTTTTGTTTGCTGCGCCCCGGTATATGTGCAGGTTTTTGCCTGCATCAAATGATTCTACTTCACATCCACCAGCACCGCCCGCACGACCGTCCTCCACGGGTAGGCGTCCTGCTGGGCATCATATCCGCGGCAGGTGATCAGTGTGATCCAGTCCAATTCCTCGTGCTTCAACGTGTTCAGGTTGTCCTCCGCGGTCATTACCGCCGAGCGCACTTCGTAAGTGTAGGTCTGTCCCCATGCGTGGACCTTCACTACATCGCCCCACCAGAGGGTGTGCAGCATGCTGAAAGGTCCCGCACGCCCGGCGACATCGACAACATGTCCGGTGATGGCCGTATTGCCTGCCATTGTGGGGAAGGCGGTGCTGTTCAACCAGCCAGCCTGCTCACCCAGCCAGGTCACGTCCCAGCCGTCGCCCGATTCGGGCACACCCGTAATGGGCATATTGACGCCGAGGGATGGGATTTCGAGGGTCATGCCGCCATCCTGCGTAGGGGCGGCCTTCATGGCCGCCCGGTCGGTATCCATGTTGAAATAATCCACCATCTGCCCCCCCACATCCGTGACCACACCCGGCGCAAAGCCTGTCGCTGGCAGGAGCGGCTCGAAAAGGCCGAAGATGGTCAGGTGGTTGATCCGGGCGCAGGCCAGCATCTCGTCCGGTTTGACATAGGTGGCCACCAGGTTCCAGGCGTCGCCCAGCATCTCGGCCCAGCCGACGCGCAGGTTGTTGGTGTTGCCACCCACCTGCGCCAGGTCTTCTGCCGTGTAGGGCAGGCACACTTCCAGCGGTGGATTGAAGGAGGTGATGG
>Ga0233437_1003830_pt1 | contig 18926 bp, 14 predicted proteins | sample SI_122_August201_FD_182714 | JGI IMG/M metagenome (GOLD analysis project Ga0233437, IMG submission 182714) | Seawater microbial communities from Saanich Inlet, British Columbia, Canada - SI_122_August2016_200_MG | ecosystem: Environmental > Aquatic > Marine > Inlet | place: Canada: British...
TTGACAAACTGACTCCAGATGAAGTATACTTTAAAGAATCTATGAGGAAGCTCGTAGGATAATGAACAACGGAACCCTCACACCTAAGATTCAAGAAATACTGTCCAACGTATGGGGTCCACCTCTAAACCATGATTAAACATTACATAAAAAATATTATCTACATATTGGAAGGTATCTTTGGACTAGATATATGGTTATTATATCCATTCAGTTACCCGTTCACTAAAAGCAAAAAAGGACTTACAGATCAAGCAAGAAAGCTACATCAGTATATCGAAGAGTCTAAGATTACCTCTAGTAAAAATGAGAAGGGCTCAAAATTCTGCTTCATTATGTTCAGTCCTGGAACACCAAAAGAAATCCGTCTCCTTATTTCAATATCTAAAGTACTAGCTAAAATTAAAAATGAAACTTTATGGTTGGTATGTAGAAGCACTCCAAAAACATGCGAATATCAAGGTTTCAAGAAGCAGAATATATTGAAATGTTACTCATGTACTAGTATAATGACACAAGTATTAAATATATTTAATGAGAGATACATATTTTCAGATCATTATAATAATAGCATTAATTTACCAGATTTATCTAAATGTAGTACTGATGAGCTTATCATATATATGTACAAATCAATCAATGTTGGCGAAATTTCAAAATATTCATTGTATAAAACAAAAAAAACAGACATAATAGATAATACGTGGAAAGAAGAACTAGTTATAAATATCCATACTTTCATTACAACATATGAGTCTACAATCAATACTATCGAGGCATTAAATATTACTGACGTTGTAATAATGGGTGGTATGTATTTAAACTACCGAGCTGTTATGCACGCAGCGCAGAATTGCAATATTAACTACCACACGTATGAAAACTTCGGCGTAAATAGACTAATATGGAAAAAAAATGATGAGTGTTTCAAATTTAAGATTGAAATTACCGATAAGGATCTCTCACCTGAGGACATTGATAAAGCCAATGAACTATTCAAAAATTTAAAATCAGGGCTATACTATCACAGAATATTTAATTCAAAAGCTAATGACAATCGTGATCTTAATTATTACTATGATAATTATATTGCCCTATTCCCAAATGTATCATGGGACTCAGCAACCTTTTATAAAGAATCTACGATATTCGAATCTCAATATGATTGGATTTTCAAGACGATTGGTTTTTGTATAACCAAGAATATTAATCTTGTTATTAGAATTCACCCTGGTGAAGCAAAAATGAAAGGTAAGCATACATTATCTGAGATTATATCCACGAAATTCAAGAAACTTCCTTCTAATATCACAATCATTATGGCCGATGATAAGGCTTCTTCATACAACATCCTTAACAATGCTAAAGCTGCAATAGTCTTTGTTTCAACGATTGGGATTGAAATCCCATTTTATGATACGCCCTGTATTGTTGTTGGGGACGCATATTATAAGAATTATGGATTTACCTATAATCCCGATAGCTTTGGTGAATACTATGAAATGCTTCACAAGTTCTCAGAAAGGGAAAAAGTTGTAGATATTAACGTGAAGGATAAGCTGTATAAATATGTGTTATCCCTAGATAACTATCGAAGGTATATTGGTTATGGAGAATATTATAAATATACTGGGAGAGAAGAAATCGGGAAAAATAGAGGCCACTCATTTGATTTCGATAAATCATATTATCAAGGCTACCCGTATGACAATGAACAGTATCATGAATTGATACAATACATAACATCTCAAGATACCAACTTTAATAATTAATACATTTAAATGGTAACAATATATAATACCATATATGGATGTTAGCATAGATAGGGTATAGTATTAATAATAAGCTGAAATTATTTATCACTTATTCAATACCGGCAGTATTTTCTCTTTTCGCAGGCCTGTTCACTTTTTCAAAATACTCAAAATCAATGGCGTCTGATGATTATGGAATGGTTGTTAGTATATTTATATATTGTTCTATGTTATCGATAATATTTAGCTATGGCTTATCTGTTACTAATCAAAAAATATTATATTTCGATGAAACAAACTTTAAAAAAAAGAGCGGAAACATATTTGCATTTCAGTATATAAATTTCATTGTATTAGCAATACTGGTACTGCTAATACAAGATTTTCTCAATAAAATATTTTTTTCTAACAACGCAAATATCGAAATTTTACTTATCGCACCACTTTTTGTTCTTTCAGCGAATATAAAGACGATTCCTCTGGAATATTATCGTTCTAAAAACAAGGCCATAGAATACGTCATTCTATATATTATTTTTATTATGGCCGAGCCTATGTTTATTATCTACTATTCATTTAATGGTGAATTACAATTGGCTGATATTATAGCAATAAAATACTTATCTCTGCTTGCAATTATTTCTATTTACTCAACAGTAACACTAAATATTGTTAGCGTAAACATTGATATAAAGGATATTATTAAGAGCATAAAAATTGGCCTCCCTAATGTACCCGCCGTTCTTTCAAAATGGATTGTAAAACTATCCAATAGGATAATATTGAATCATTATTATGGTCTGTCAGCAGTAGGTATATATGCAGCCAATATGAAAATTGAAAATATAGGGACAATATTAATAACATCAATAAACAATACACTACTTCCAGTACTAATTAAAAATGCTAAAAATGAAATTGGTGCAGAAATAATTAAAATCCCGATATTAATATTTTCAATATTTTGTATGGGAATGGTTATATGGGGAAAAGAATTCATTATTATTCTGTCAAAGCCAGAGTACTATCAATCAAAAATAATATTGTTCTTAGTAGGGCAAATTATATATCTAAACTTTGTGCAGCACTTGATATGGCCAAGAGTATTAGCAAATGAAAAAATTAAAAAGTATGCCATTATCAAGACAAGCACCAGTATCGTAAATATATTATTAAATATTATCCTAATTAAATATTATGGTATTATAGGAGCAGCCATAGCGACAACTATAACATATTTGATTATAACATATTTAACCTACCAACTATTGAGATATAATGATATTATTATATATATAATTAAAGGGTACGTGTCTATTCTATTATCTTCGATAATTCTAATATATCAATCTGATGATACTGTTATCTCTATAAGTGAAATACAATTAAAAATATTGTATTTTTTGTTAGCAAGCTATTTAATGACCATATTCTTTAATATTAAAGCATCAAAATTAGTAAAAACAATTATCAGGAAATGAAGAAGATGGTATTTAATAAATATTAGGCTGTGATGGGATGATAAAATAATAGTTTGATATTAGGGAGTATATATAATGAATCTTAATTCGGTGTTACTGGCCATAGAATTTAGTCATAAGCTTAGATTAATGTTATGACTCTGATATCGCTTATAAATCACAAGCAAAGGTGTCTAAGTGATGGGCCTTTCATCTTACATTCATTATGATAATCACCAGGAACATGTCAAATTGAGAGTCAATAGAAAGGTGTATCCTGATTTCCACTACATTAAACTTGACTGGTAAGATTTGCTGGAGAAATGTTATCATCTTACGCTCAACCAATCACAGACAAGAATAAACTAGCTAGTTTAACACACTTAAGGGGATCGAAGTGGCAAGTTATCAATCAAAAATTAATAAATCTAAAAAAATAAAATCTGAAGATGAGGAATTGTATTTTATAATTTATAAGATAATCGCTACGTTTAAAAATAATAAATATAGTGGGGTAGATCTTTACGATTTGTATGATAATAGGATATTCCATTTTATCAATAAAATACCATTTATCATAATTAGAAAAATCATTACTAAGCTGGTAAAGAATGTGATATTATTTCTCCCGGAGAAAATCTTTAATCACAAGAGAAACATCAATCCCAAAGCAATGGGCTTAATATTGAAATCATATTGTAACCTTTATAATATAAGTAATGATCAGGAATATCTTGAAAATGCAAAAGCTATAGCAAGTTGGCTTATAGCTAATAAATCCAAATCTGTAAGTAATTATTCATGGGGTTATCCTTTCAATTGGTATAGTAAAATATTTATCCCAAAAGATACACCATCATCAGTGGTAACTTCTATCGTAGGTGATGGGTTCTTTAGCTTGTACAAAATTACAGATAAAAAAATATATATGGACGTTTGTGTCAGTATATGTGAATTCTTTATGAACGACCTGAATATGGATATTATTGATAACGATAATGTATGTTTTAGCTACACACCAATCGACAATTTCCATGTAAATAATGCAAACTTATTTTGTGCTGAATTCTTGATTCGAATTGGAAAAGAAAACAGTAATCGTCATTATGTAAATATTGGGAGAAAAGCAGTACAATACTCTATATCTGAGCAAGATGAACAGGGGTATATATTGTATTGGGGAAATAAGAATAAAAATTATATGAAGTATTCATTCTCCAATTCAGATCATTACCATAGTGGTTATGAAATACGATTACTTTATAAAATATATATATTATTAAAAGATAATGATATAAAGAATAGTTACTTAAGATATTATGACTATTACAAAAAATACTATTATGACAATGAAGTAATCATGATAAAACCAAACGTCAAATATCCTATTGATATTCATGCATGTTCTGAAGCTATCATATGTAATTCAATCGTAAATAAAAATACTAAACAGAATAAAGAAGAGACACTTAAATATGTACGTTGGATAAATGAGAAAATGTTAACTGCCGACTATACATATATTTATCAAATAAAAAGCATATTTGGTATTACGTATAAAATTAGGAAAAACTTTCATCGGTGGGGTCAGGCATGGATGCTGTTAGCTTTGACTGAGTATTTATATAAATATCAGCCTGATGACTCAGAATAATATCATTCTGGCAAATACAAAGTAAGAGTTATTATATGTATGCTATACTAGCCATTGTAAGTGTAATAATGTTAATTCAAGTTATTAGGAGACATTATTATTACTTATTGTTTACGAGTATATTGCTATTTTTTGGGTCAGGGCTATACATGCTTAGCTACTATCAAAAAATTGAAATATTAGGTTTTGCAATATTCCCGGCAGACATGATTGGTATTTTATTCCCTGCTAAAATACTAGTTGATTATTTTAGGGGGCTGTTAAAACTAAGTTATAAACAAAAGAGATTACTGTATCTGTCTTTTGCGTATATAATTTATGTTATTATTAATCTGCTACGATTTATTTACACTGTTGATTATACTGTTATATTAAGAGCAGTCTCATATGAGTGGATATACATATCGATATTATTATCGTTTGCAATATACATTAAAAACAAAAACGATTTAAAACTAATATTTGATGTTACGGTATATTCATCCATAGTTCTTGGTATATTATTACTTGTAAATGACTATTCTGTTATCTCGCTTTATGATTATGCGAGGTTAACAACAACTCACAAGGGGTTTCTGTTTTTCTTTCCGTTAATAATTGTATTATTTGACAAACATAGGTATAAATATATCCAATATCCTGTAGTGTTGATAAGTGTGATTCATTTATTTACTACAACTAAAAGATCTATATTTATAGGCATTGCTATTGCATTATTGTATTTATTATACAAGAATAATATATTTAAATCAAAGAAACTAATAATAAGCATAATTGGTCTTACCCCCATTATTTATTTTAATAAATTTCTTAATGAATTCATAAGCTTCTATTATAATTATCTCCATTCTAGATTCGTGATTTTACAAAATGTGGAAGATGGGACATCCGGGAGGAGATTAATATCATATAAAAATTCACTACAGGTATTCTATGATAACATATTATTCGGGAATATCCATGACCTATACTATGGTGATTATACCTACACATTAATAAAAGTGCTTCATAGTATGCCATTAGAAAAGTTGTGCATTTATGGGGTTTTTGGAGTTCTGTTATTGTCAAGCATATTTCTACAGACAATTTCAGTAAACAAAATCAATCAAAACAAGTATTTGGATGAAAAAAAGGTAGTTAATGCATTGATACTATTTAGTATTCCTGTGATGATACTTAATACATCATGGATATCTATTTACCCATATGCTTTTTTAGGAATGCTATTTAGTATTAATATTAATGTGAAAAATAATAATAGTCAATTAAATTGATCGCATTGAAACTTGGATTCAGAAAATAACATTGTACAATGCTATAAATATATATATCACTAACATTAAAAAGGATTGAAGGTAAGAGAAAAAATGAAATCTATTATTATGGCTGAATATAATGATGCACGGTATGATGCACGAGTATTAAAAAGTGCAGGTAGTTTATCATCTAATGGCTATAGATTACAATTATTAATGTATAACTCATCTATTAAAACACTAAAAAAAAGCATTAAAAATAATGTCGATATTACTGAATATCCTTATCATAGACACAATAGAAAAAGCAGCATTATTGAGAAAGTCTTACGAATTATTCAAGGTTTAGGTATAATAATTAAAATTAACTTCTATATAATATCAAATAAAGCAGATATATATCATCTGCATAACTTAAAATTTTTATTAAGTGGAATAATTGCGAAGAAACTATATAGCGCCTGTTTGGTTTATGATGCACACGAATTGCATAGTGCAAAAAGATCGCATAATTATTTAAGCAATAGAATAATTGACTATCTGAATTATGTGTATGAAAAAAGTATCTTAAATTCTATTGATATATTCATCCAAGCATCATATGAAAGGGCTGAATATGTTAAAAAGAGGTTTAAATATAAAAAAGAAGTAGTGGTAATAGAAAATTTTGTTGTAAAACAAAATATAGATGAGAATAAATATTATTTACATGATACTCTTGGGATGTCGCGTAAAAAGAAAATTATCTTATACGTCGGAGGTATAAGACTAAATACTCAACGTAGATTTGAAAGAGTTATTAGTATTCTCCACAAACTTGACAGTAATGTACATTTTGCATTAATAGGAAGAGCTGATTCCCATGATGCAAAAGAATTATCAAAATATGTTTCAAAATGTAATATGGGTAACAGAGTGCATCTTTTAGCTCCAGTACCGAATGAAGATCTCATAAATGTTATGAACAAAGCTATTATGTCTATTATTCCCATCGATGATATGAATACTTTGAATTACAAATATTCTGCGTTTAATAAATTGTCAGAAACATGCATGGCACAATTGCCAGTAGCCGCGTCAGACTATCCGAATATGAAAAAGATAATTTTGGACAATCCAATTGGGCCAATAGGTGAAGTCTTTAACATAAATAATGATTATTCATTAATTAGTGCTATAAATCGACTAATTGACCCGAGAATTAACAGTAAATGTAGAGCAAATGCTAAAAAATTACGGAATAGAATGAATTGGGAATATGAGGAGAAAAAATTAATTACTGCTTATGATAACATGCTCATAGATTAAAATACTGGAAATTATTAAATTACATTAGGATAATGAAAGATATAATAAATGATTATACTCTTCGAAATGAATCATCCAGCCCATTTTCATCTTTTTAGAAATACTATAGCATCCTTATCAAAAGGTGGCAATAAAATTATAGTTGCTGTAAAAAATAAGGATGTTCTTTTAAGCTTGATTAAAGAAATTGATAATAAAGTATTAGTTATCAATCGAAGAGATACCCCAAAGAGAAGAGGTGTAATTGCAAATTTATTATGGTTAATACAAAATAATATAGCAATATATGCTATATGCCAAAAATGCCACCCGGATATATTGGTTGGGTGTAATTATGCGACATCTCAAATTGGTCGATTATTATCGATCCCCTCTCTCACATTTGCTGAAGATGATTGGTTTATTACAAAAGAAATTGCCAGAATAGGGTATACATTTACTTCTACATTGCTAAGTCCCATCTCGTGCAATATGGATCCCTTTAAGCATAAAACAATATATTACCATGGATTTCATAAGCTTGCCTATCTTCATCCAGATGTATTTAACTCAAAGAGAAAAAAGCTAAAAATAGATATGAAGGAGACACAATACTTCCTTATTAGACTCTCTGCTTTTAATGCATATCACGATCATAATGTCAAAGGTCTTCACCCTTTGTTACTAAAAAAGGTAATAGATATATTGAAGCCACATGGTAAAATATTTTTATCGTTAGAGGATGGATTGAATATAGGGTTTGAAGAATATCGATTACAAATAGATCCAAATGATATGCATCATTTTCTAGCAAATGCAGCTTTATTCATTGGGGATAGTCAATCAATGGCAGTTGAATCAGCAATGCTAGGTGTCCCTAATATTAGGTTTAATGATTTTGTTGGAAAAATTGGAGTATTAAATGAAATAGAAAATAAATGGAGCTTATCTACTGGTATTCACTCGTCAAAAGAAATGTTACTACTGGAGACTATTAAAGATCATGTGGACAACAATTATTATTTAAATGAATATCAAGTTAGAAGAAAAGCGATGCTGAATGAAAAAATCAACGTTAGTAAGTTTATGACCTGGTTTATAATAAATTATCCTCGAAGCGTATCGATACTCCACAATAACCCTGATTACCAGGTTAGATTTATTTAAGCGACTTCTCATTGAGAAAAATATTTATCACAGTTGACCTTCTTTTACACATAAGTGTATTCGTTATACTATATTATTTTAAGTATGGTAATTTCCAATTCAGCACTGATTATATTAATTTTATTCAGGTGTATACCACTGCTTGGTTTATATCAGGATTAATTTTTAAAAAATTCCCTAAGAAGAAATATGCAACCTACTCAGAGTTGAGTAAGCGTGTTATATCAAGTGCCTATTTACATCTTGGTCTCCTATCATTCGGACTGTTGTATTATGAGTTAATACATATTAGTAGATATATAGTGTTACTACTACTAGGTATCACATCACTCAGCGAGCTTTTATTGTTATCCGTAATATATATAGATAATATTTCATTTACTTCTCCCACGGGCTACTCTAGAAAATGGGTATCACCCTATTATGTATTAGACCAGGTCATATTAATTATATTTTTCGTTATATTTGTATGGGGAAATAGCGCTTATGAGTCGTTACATTATGAATTGTATTGTGTATTACTTCTCTCATGGTTATTCTCATCCTTTTACTCCCAACCCCATAAACACAGGGATGTAAAATATTATTTTAAATTTATTTATCCACATATACGATCGGTTATTTTCTTCAGCTCTATGATGTTCTTTCTGATGTATATATTAAAGTTTAGTACTGTAGTTCAGTTAGAAACAGTTATACATATTTCGTATTACGCATTTATTCAGTTGTTAATATATAGCTTTATTTATCTTTATGTCCATCCAAGGAATACTGATGAAATCGCATCCGATATGCTTTCAGCAGATCTGTTGGAAGGTGTCAATCTTAGTAATGAAGAACATTTTAGTTCACTAGAAATAGAAAAAATAACAGCAAATGAAAATCAAATATCGCTGAAAAATAAACTAAATAATATCTATTTATATGGTCAGCATGACTTGTATAATTTTATTAAGAGATCAATTGATTTCAATCAATATGATATCAATAATTCAACAATTATAAGGTCGAGCGATGCATACAATGTCGATATCTTATCACCCAATAGTACTGAATATTTTATGAATCTTCATGAAATCAACGATATTCGAAGGATAAATAAATATTTTATTTTACTAAACAGTAGATTAAAACATGACGGTGTATATGTAGGCTGCATGGAACCAATTGACAAGAGATACAAAAGATTCACTAGAAAATATCCAAAAAACATAGCAAATATATTGTATATATTTGATTTTATATGGAAGAGAGTGTGCCCTAAAATACCAGTATTTCAAAAACTATATTTTGCGATAACAAATGGAAAAGATCGTGCGTTATCGAAATCAGAAGGACTAGGAAGATTATATTATTGCGGCTTTAATGTTATTGCCATAACAGAATACGACAACCTGTTATACTATGTTGCGAAGAAGAAAAGGATACCAAATGATGATAAGAATCCATCATATAGCCCCATTGTCAAAATGAAAAGAGTAGGAAAACATCGGAAAGATATATTTGTGTATAAATTTAGAACTATGCACCCGTATGCTGAGTATTTACAAGATTTTATCATAACTAATTATGGCTATTCTGCGAATGGGAAACCAGCAAATGATTTCAGGTTAACCTCCTGGGGAAAATTCATGCGAAAGTATTGGCTAGATGAGTTGCCTCAAATTATAAATGTAGCAAAAGGTGAAATGAAATTGGTTGGCATCCGTCCTGTGAGTCAAAGATTCCTTGACGAATATCCACCAGAGTTAGTAGAGCGCAGGCTAAAATATAAACCTGGATGTATTCCAGCATATGTTGCGTTAAATAAACAAGGTGTTGAAGAATTTATTGAAGCGGAGAGAGAATATTTGGCAGATAAGAAATTACACCCTCTTATTACTGATTTTAAATATTTTATTCGGGCGCTAAATACAATATTCATTAAGAAAATGCGAAGTGCGTAGGATAATTCCAAGAAAGGAAGTTTTGAAAAATAATTTAGTGAAGTTCGGATTGGTTGGCTGTGGGCGAATTGCTAGGAAACATTCTGACGCGATAACAAAAAATTACCACAACAAATCTCAATTAATTGCAGTCTGTGATATTGATTACACCAAGGCAAAAGAAGTTGGTACCTTGTACAGTGTCCCCTATTATTCGTCCTATGATGAGATGTTGCAAAAACATAAGGATATTGAAGTTGTTAATATTTTGACCGAGAGCGGGAACCATGCAAATCATACGATAGACATTGTGAGGAGATTCCAAAAGCATATTGTAGTAGAGAAGCCCATGGCACTTTTAATTGACGATGCAGATGAGATGATTCGTACGTGCGATGAGTTTGGGGTCAAGCTTTTTGTGGTCAAGCAAAATAGATATAACCTACCTGTCATGAAATTACACCAGGCAATTCAAGACAATAAATTTGGCAAGCTAGTTATGGGTACTGTCCGAGTAAGGTGGGCTCGGACACAGGAATATTATGATCAAGATGACTGGCGTGGAACGTGGAAATATGATGGAGGTGTGTTTACTAATCAAGCATCTCATCACATTGATTTGTTGGAATGGATGTTGGGCGAACCAGTTAGTGTATTTGCCAAGAGCTCTACAGCTCTTGTTGATATTGAAACAGAAGATACTGGGATTGCAATTATCCAATTTCAAAATAATGTGCTTGGCGTCATCGAGGCGACAACAGCAACTCGTCCTGTTGATCTTGAGGGATCCTTATCGATTCTGGGTGAAAATGGATCTGTTGTTATAGGTGGTTTTGCAGTAAATAAGATGCAAACATGGAAATTTATTACACCTAATGAATCAGATGAACATGTAGTTGGAGAGAGTTCAGAGTTACCACCAAATGTCTATGGTTTCGGGCATGAAAGATACATTGAAAATGTTTGTGAATCATTGCTCAACAACCAAAAAGCGCTTGTTGATGGGTTGGAAGGAAGAAAATCACTTAAATTGATTCATGCCATATACGAATCAATCGAAACAGGTAAGGAAGTGATGTTGAGATACCAACCACAGAAGTGCAAATTAGGCATATAGGAGTCCACCAATATGAAAGAAGTTGTATTTTTGGGATCAAAAAGTATTGGTTATGAATGTTTCAAAATATTGATCAAAAACCAGAAAATATTAAAGTTTAAAATTAAGGCGGTACTAACAAACAAAAAAAGAAGTGCAGAATTATTACACTTTTGTAACGAGAACAATATTAGGGTATTGAACAGTTTAGAGGAATACTTGTCACTTGAGAATGTAGATATCGCTATTTCTGTCCAATATCATGAAATCCTGAAACTTAAACATATTGAAAAAGCGAAAGATATTACCATTAACCTGCATATGGCACCATTGCCTGAGTACAGAGGATGCAATCAATTCTCATATGCAATTATCAACGAAGATAAAGAATTTGGAACGACAATCCATCGATTAGAAGAAGGAATTGACAGTGGTCAAATATTATTCGAAAAACGATTTCCAATAAAAGCTAACTCGTGGGTGAGTGAATTGTATGATTTGACTTTCCAAAAGTCGATAGAATTGTTCACTCAATCTCTTAAAAAGATAATTACTGGCGATTATACACTTACCAGTCAGGAATCACTATTAAGTACTCGCGCTTGTTCAATACATTACAGGAGTGAAATTAATAGTTTAAAGAAGCTTGATCTAAACTGGGATATTGAAACTATATCGCGCTATGTTAGGGCAACGTATATGCCTGGATTTCCGCCCCCGTACATTATATTACAAGAGAAAAAATTTTTTCTCGAAATGGAAAAGGTTATTTAAGATTAATTATTATTGTTCAGTAACCTGCTGGTGCCACAATTTCCACAGCAAAGTCTTTATGAACCTTATAGAAGTAAAATCAATATTAGTATGAGAATAATACTGTAAGTGTAGGAGTGATCCTCCTTCCCAAAAATTTTCAACTGTAAAAGTTTTGAGGGATTCAATCGCGATGAAGAGGTTTTAAAATGAGATAAGGCTTCGCTAATCAACCGATGATTTGGATATTCAAATCAACTGAAGCATAAACCTCGTCTACTCGCAAATAACGACCCCTGCTATATCTCTGGTGATCTGAAAGAGTATCCCAAAGCCCAAGGAGATGGATCATACACGTGGTGTCCCCTATCGCCTCAGGCGCAAGGGAAGATCGAACGTTATCATCGTAGCAGGAATAATGTGATCAAACATGATAACTATTTCCTGCCTGGAGATCTAAATTAAGAGATCACCAAATGGGTAGAATACTACAATAATGAGCGGCTACATGAGTCACTTGATAATGCGACCCCAGCAGATATGTATTATGGACGAATGGAGAAAATATTATCACATAGGCAAATCATTAATCAAAAAACACATCAAGAGAGGAAGTGTATCAACTTAAAATCGCAACACATTGAAGTGCTTGCATAATGAACTGGACAACTCGAAAGTGTCTCTTAACTTTTAGCTGTTAAGTTCCGAAATACTTTGATGAGTTACACACAACTCATTGAATAATATTAATCTTGTCATATAACTTAAATATAGGTATAACATATGCACATCCCATTTCTAGACCTCAAAGCTCAATATGCAAGTATAAAAAATGAAATTGATGATGCTCTGCAGTCTATTCTTGACAATGCATCCTTTATTGGAGGTGAACCCCTAAGAGAATTTGAAGAGAAATTTTCACAATACTGCACCACAAAATACTGTGTTGGAGTGGGTAATGGAACAGATGCATTGATAATTGGATTGAGGGCAATTGGGATAGGTGAAGGTGATGAAGTCATTACAGTAGCGAATTCTTTTGTTGCTACTTCGGAAGCAATCACAGCTGCTGGAGGAAAAGTTGTTTTTGCTGACTGTCATCCCGATTACTACACCATAGACACGAATGACCTGATAAAGAAGGTCTCACCACGCACGAAAGCAATTATTCCAGTTCACCTATATGGTCAGCCAGCTAATATGCCAATTATTATGAAGATTGCCCGAGCGTATAATTTAAAAGTTATTGAGGATTGTGCTCAAGCGCATGGGGCACTGATCGAGGAGAGGAGGATTGGCACTTATGGTGACTTAGCAACTTTTTCATTCTATCCTGGAAAAAACTTGGGAGCCTATGGTGATGGAGGTGCAATAGTTACGAATAACAAGCAAATTGCCAAAAAGAGTAGAATGATTGCCAATCATGGACGAATTGATAAGTATAATCATGAATTTGAAGGGGTAAACTCACGGCTAGATGGTCTCCAATGTGCAATACTAAATATAAAACTTGATTTTCTTAACGTCTGGAATGAAAAGAGAAGAAATGTAGCACATCTGTATAGCCAATCCCTAAAACATGTTTCCGAGATAGTTATTCCCGCTGAGATGGCGAATTCAAAGCCAGTTTACCATTTGTATGTGATTCGAACACAAAGACGTGATGAATTAGCTATATACTTAAAAGAGAAGGGGATATCTACTGGTATTCACTACCCCATTGCTTTACATAATTTGAATGCTTACAAATACTTGGAACATGAACCTACCCATTTTCCAGTTTCAAATCAATATCAAAATGAAATCTTAAGCTTGCCAATCTATCCTGAGCTATCTGAAGAAAGTATAAAGTACATAACTGATTCAATTGTAGCATTCTTTATTAATACTAAAGCTGACCATTAGCATTGAATTATCCGTAGCTCAGGAATCATTGTCGTACACTCCATTTAAATATTGCAGGTATCCTGCTGACTAAAATAATCAAGACATCTCAGGTCATTATTATTACATTAATTGTCCTTAGAAACAATAAAATAATGAGGTGCTTTGATTCAGTTTAGACAACTATACCGACTAATAATTATCCTGATTAGTGTTCAGTGTTTAATAGGGCAAGCCATTCCAACAGACTACTGGGTGTATGAGTCAATTCGTAAAATTCAAATACTTGGTAGTCTTCAAGAGCTGCCGCTGGGCTCCAAACCTTACTCCCGTTCGGATATTGCCAGTGAATTAGTAAAGTTGAAGCAGGATCAGAGTACCCAAATAGTCAAACGACACCCAGAATATCTCCACTTGATCTTAGAGTTTGAGAATGAAATTAGACAAGTTGAAGGATTTTCATCAGACGTACAAAATGAATCGATCTATACTGCTATTGGTCTTTTATCAAGATTGATTCGTAATAATCAACCCCAACTCGCACTTCAAGCAAGAATCAACTATACCATTTATTCACACCTATGTTTTCAGTATGGTGCAATCATGGACCAAGCACTAAATAGTGATCCAAGCTATACAGGCAATGAGTGGAGAGGTATTACTGGCTACCAGGACCAACTTTTCCTCCAATTTGAAAACACCTATGTGAAAGCAACGCTGGGCCGTGATTATATTGATTGGGGATACGGGCATAGTGGCAGTCTCTTTATCACAGATAATTCCAGACCATTCGATATGATGAAAATAACTGCGAATGGTAAGTTGGTTCGTTTTGAATCTTTTATCGCACAGCTAGATAAAATGCAGGATGCAGAACGATATTTAACGGCTACTCGCTTAGCAATTAACCCTCGACCACATATCGCACTTGGTTTTGGGCAGTCTGCGTTGTACGGTGGAATTAATCGTTCCTTGGACTTCACAATATCAAATCCACTGGCTTTTTATTCCTTTTCTCAGGACAATGATCAAAAATATATGAATATGATGTTGTATGCGGATTTTGCTGTGAGCATTAATCAATCCTGCCGAATTTATGGTGAATTGTTGATTGATGATTTTCAGATTGATAGAGATAAGCAATCGGACCTTGAACCCAATGAAATTGCATTTATTGTCGGTGGAGAGGGAGTTAGCTTGTTCAGAAATTTAGATTTATGGATCGAATATACCCAAGTTCGAAATCGAACTTATAACGTACCAGAAATACGACCCTGGGAGAAATTTCTTCATCGAGGAGAACCAATAGCGCATCCATATGGCACAGATTTTCAACTTTTGGTCACGAATGGCGAGATGTGGCTTAATCCAAGTGTTCAGAGTTATATTTCTCTTTCGGCGCTAAAAAAGGGGGAAGGCACTGTTGATGGCCTTTTTACTGAACCCTGGATGGCTGATGATGTTAGCCTGGATAGTGGATTTAGTGAAAGTATTCCTTCCGGAGTAATTGAGACAACCTACAGCGCGGAAATGGGTATTCTATGGAGACCTCAAAATTACTTTTACCTTGATCTGGCAATTCGTTATGAGGCCATTAATAATGAGTATAATATTAGTGGGCAGAATAGTGCTGATATGACTGTATTATTCCAGTTAGCTGTTGATTATGATAAACTTTTTTCTACTCAGTAAATCTCCTCCTGCTTAATCATTCAAACTAATATCCAGTGAGGGTCACTCAATGTTGCTCCTCAATCAATAGTACAACTGGCAATAGCTGATGAACGACATTACTAACCCACAGTTGACGACAGTTATTACTCCCGTTTTGTAAAGGGCAATAATGATAGACTGTTCGGATCAGATAGAGGAGATCCGGATGGTTACAGATGCTTATTCAAAACAGATCATGGGTTACGAGCTGTGTCCCAATCTGGAAGCCATCTCTACGGTTAAAGCACTTCAGAGGGCTCTAGCTAAACGAGAGTATCCACAACATCCACTGATCCATCACTCAGATCGTGGCTTTCAATATTGTAGCAAGCCATATACAGAGATCTTGAAGGAGAATAACATCCAGATCAGCATGACTGAGAATGGTGATCCTTATGAGAATGCTGTGGCTGAAAGAGTGAATGGAATCCTGAAGGATGAATTTAATCTGGGAGAGTTACCAGGTGAAATGAAAGACATCAGGCATCAGGCAACAAACCAAACAATCGATTAACATCTATAATAGCCTGAGACCGCATATGAGCTGTGAGTTACTTACTCCGCTTCAGATGCATGCTCAGGATAAGGTCAAAATAAAAACATGGCGAAATGAAAAAGCCTCAAATAATCTGGTGATTACTTGAGGCTTTTATCCTTATTATCTCGCCTAATAAATAGTCAACCTATTTCATGCCAAGACATATTTAGTAAAAACCAATTAGAATAAACCACCTAGATCATAGCTGACATATAGACCAATGTTAACCCATACCATTATACCATCATCGCCTTCGACTTCTGCTTTGTCCAAATCCATAACAATATTCGACCTAACATATGGTTTTACAACGATTGGCATATCTGGGATCGCAAAAGAGTAGGTTGCACCTGCGGTAGCTCCAGGGCCGCCACCATACCAACCTGCGCCGAGTTCTATTGCAAGAGGACCCTGTGCCGTTTCAAGAATAGCAGTGTTTACAGTAGCTAAAATAGAAGGACCTTCAGCTTGTGGCCCAAAAGAATAGTAGCTGGCTTCAAAACCAAGACCCATTTCAAATGGACCTACAGCAAAACCGAATGGGGTTGATCCAACGATACCAAACACTGGTTTACCTTCATTATCAGATAAGCTACCAATACCAATAGGATAGCCCGCCATAAGACCTACTGTATATCCAACTGCATCAGAGCCAGTTGCGGCAACCATTTCTGTTCCTTCTTCAGCCAGCATGGCTTCCAGAGCGTCCCCGGAATCTTCTTCAACAACCGCTTCTTCAACAGCGGGAGCGACGTCCATGAGCATCTCGTCCATAGCCATCGTGTCAACGGCTGCAGAATCAACCACCATCATTTCTTCAGCAGGTGCTTCCATAGCTTCCTGACCGAAAGCGGCGACAGCAAATACTAGGATAAATAGTAAAGAAAAACGTTTCATGTTTCCTCCAAAGTTCTTCATTTTTTCAGGTCAGGATGACCCAATTCTTTAAATTGATCTCGAAATACCCCCATCGAGGTCATATATTTCTCGATAACACCTAAATAATACACTTATCACTCCCGAAAAGCAACGCACAATCCTTTGTTTTATAAGGTTTTTTGCTCATGAGAATATGTTGTCTTTTGGATCAGGATGTTTTTTGTAAAGTAACGTTGGCTCATGGGGGAGTAGTTTAAAAAAAATATGCTCCAAAGAGCTATACTTGGCCAGAGCCATATGTTTCCAGCATATTAATAATCCGTGTAGCTGCCTGTCCCTCCCAATATTTAGGGACTTCGTAAACTGCTTTGGGTATCTCGGCAATCCGCTTTGAATTGATAAAGATATCTTCAGGACGGATAAGTTGATTGCTACCCTCCCAAATGGTTATAGGTCTTTCTGTGGTGGGGCGGACAGTTAAACAAGGAATCCTTAAATAGGTAGTTTCTTCTTGGATACCTCCAGAGTCTGTGATAACGAGTGCAGACTCACTAACCAACTTTAGGAAATCCAGGTAGGCCAAGGGACCGGTAAGAAAAATGTTTGAAGAAGATGTCAATCTATCAAAAAGCTTAAAATGTTCTAGCTTGCCAAGAGTCCTTGGGTGAATAGGAAAAATTATAGGCATAATTTCAGCAGTTTTCAACCATTCCTCTACGAGGATCCTGAGTGAGTCCTCCTCGTCAACATTTGATGGTCGATGAAAAGTCATCATAGCATAGGGTGTAGTGTTTGTTCGCCAGGAGAGATCCAGAGAAGTACCTGATACATCATGAAGATTTAACTTTTGAGTCGAAGCCAATCCCAGATGACTGACCAAACTATCAATCATCAGGTTGCCCAGCATATGAATATTTTCTGGAAGAATCCCTTCAGAGATCAAATTTTCAGAGGCATCAGCTGATGTTGTGATGAAAAGATCAGTTATGGCATCAGTTACCAGGCGATTGATTTCTTCGGGCATATTGCGATCTCGACTTCGAAGTCCTGCCTCATAATGGCAAACCTTGATATGTAACTTAGATGCAACCAGACTGCAAGCCGCAGTGGAATTCACATCACCCACTACCAGCACCATATCAGGTTCTTCTGAAAAACAAACGGCCTCAAATTTTTCCATGATTCTTGCTGTTTGGGTGGCATGACTTCCAGATCCTACTTCAAGATTGATATGGGGTTTCGGGATATTCAATTGATCAAAGAATGAATGTGACATTTTCTCATCATAATGTTGTCCCGTATGCACCAGGATTGCTTCAAGGGTGGGATGATCTTTTAATGCATTCATGAGTGGAGCTATTTTCATAAAGTTTGGTCTTGCACCAGCTACCAAAATGATCTTGTATTTTTTTGGGGGGTTCAATTTTGCACTACTCCATAAGTAATTTCGTGCAAACTAATCATTGAGACTTTTCTTACAACATCCAAACCCACAAACCTCCAAACTTATGCTCTAATAAATCTTTGGAGAACATATACCCACCTTTATATTGCCGCGCT
>Ga0233437_1003831_pt1 | contig 18915 bp, 21 predicted proteins | sample SI_122_August201_FD_182714 | JGI IMG/M metagenome (GOLD analysis project Ga0233437, IMG submission 182714) | Seawater microbial communities from Saanich Inlet, British Columbia, Canada - SI_122_August2016_200_MG | ecosystem: Environmental > Aquatic > Marine > Inlet | place: Canada: British...
TTTTCTTTGATTGATACTTATTTTAATGATTCAGACTTTGGATGTACAAATAGGCCAGACTCTCCTACTTTTAGTGTATATGGGAATTCCAATTTGACTGTTAATATAACAAATGGACCAAACTATAATGTTTCATTTTATCCTGAAGAACATTATTATGGTGCGAAATATGTTAATATTTCAATGAGTGATGGAAGTGTAACTGTTTTTAGTAATGTGTTTTTAGTTAATATTACACCTGTTCCGGATCCACCATATATTGATTTAATCCCTGATCAAGAAGTTTATGCCTATGCTGATTTTGTTTATGACGTAAATGCAACAGATCCAGAAGGAGATGATTTTGAATTTTCAGATAATACATTTTTATTTAATATAAATGCAAATACAGGCATTATAAATTTTACACCAGTATTTGCTCATGGTGGTTCATATGCTATTCAAATTACGGCAACTGATAATAATAGTCAAGAAAATAGCACAACTTTAAATTTGGAAATAATTGAGAACTATGCACCTCGGCTTTTACCTATTGATGATATGGTTGTAGGCCAAGATCAAGGTTTTACATTGGCAGTTAATGCAACAGATTCAGATAATGATTATATTAACTTTACAATTAATGATAGTTTATTTACACTTGTTTGGAATAATGAAACTCATGCTAACTTTTCATATTTCCCAACTGGTAATGGATCTTTTCCAATCAAATTATGGGCGCATGATGAACATAGAGCTTATAATTCAACTACGTTTTTAATTAATGTTAGTTATTATAATTTTGATCCTACTTTAGATGCAATTTCTTCACCACAGATTGCAAAGATTGATCAAGAATATTATTATTTAGTTAATGCAAGTGATGGGAATAATGGAATTGAAACTTTAACTTATTCAGATAATACTACACTTTTTGATATTAATTCTGCAACTGGTGTTATTAATTTTACACCTGAACTTGCAGATCGGGATAATTATACTGTAAATATTTCTGTTTGTGATGATGGGGCGCCTGTTAAGTGTGATTGGCAAACTGTTGAATTTGAAGTAACTTATAATAGAAATCCAATTTTAATGGATCCTGGTGATCAAGAAGCATATGAAGATGTAGAATTTTATTTATTATTAAATTCAAGTGATCCTGATTACGATACTTTAATTTTTTCAGATAATGCAAGTTTCTTTGATGTGGAAAATAGTGCTATTAACTTTACTCCTGATGGTGCTACCTCTGGTGAAAACTATTCAATTAGAATTAATGTAAGTGATGGTGATAATGGTTCAGCCTTTATTGAATTTAATTTTGAAATTCATGAGTTTAATGATCCTCCTTATTTTGATCCAGCACTTGTAAATGTTAGTTTATTATATAATTTAACTGAAGATGTTGAGTCTTTAATTTATATTAATGTGACTGATGAAGAAGAAAATGAAATGGACTTTTCTTTAGAGTTTTTGAATGGTACTAGTTTTTTTACTTGGACAATTTTAGACGATGTAGCTGGACTTACTTTAATTAACGTAACTCCTTTAAATAATCAAACTGGAAATTATACAATTAGGTTTAATGTAACAGACGGATTAAATAATATTTCAGAAAATGTTAGTTTTGAAGTTTTGAATATTAATGATGCGCCTGAGATAATTAATATCACTCCGTTTGGTTCTTCAGTAAGTTTATTTACTGAATTTTCTTGGTTTAATGCATCAGACTATAGGTTTGAATATAATACAACTGGGATTGAGATTAATGAAACTAACACTATAATATTTAATCAGACTTCAAGGGATATTGATGATACTAATATAACTTATAATTGGACTTTGGATGATGAATTTTTAAGTAATTTATCTTATCTTAATTATACATTTGATTATGATTCATTAAGGGAATCTGTAGTTTCTTTTAGAATTAGAGATGATTCTGGAGCCTATGATGAATTTAATTGGAATTTAACAATTAATGATTTGAATCGAGCGCCATTTTTTGGAATTGTATATGATGAAGGTTATAGTAATTTTTCAAATGGAAATTTTACTAATACGAACGTTAGTTCTGATGGTATTGTTTCTTTATTATATAATGGGACAGATTATGCAAGTAACGGAACATTTATTTCAAGAGCTCTTGATTTGAGGGCTGAGGCAAGGATGAATGTATCTTATTTAGGTATTTCTGCTTATGATCCTCTTGGTACAATAATCACTGTTTATACTTCAACTTCTCCAAGTGGCGTAAATTGGACAGATTGGGAAATTGTATCATGGGAGGATATGGAAATTGATTCAGATAGTTCCAGATATTTAAAATATAAATTATTTATGTCAACATCTAATACTTCGAAAACACCTATACTTACTCAAGCTAATGTGAGTTATGAAATTGCAGATATTGATTTAAAAAATAATAATATTTATACTGCTTTAATTGACATGGATGATTTCTTTTCTGATTTAGATACTGATGATGACATGGAATTTGGTGCTACTGATTCTGATTATTTAGATTTGAGCTTTGATGATCAAAATAATTTAAGAGTAACTCCTGAAGGTAGTTATGTTGGTAAACAATATATTACTTTTTGGGCTTATGATGGAGTTGATAATGTGACTTCTAATGAAGTGAAGTTTACTGTTACTTCTGTTCCTGGAACTGGTGTTTCTTCAACAAGCACAAGTACTTCAACAAGAATTATTATGCAGACACAAATTCAAAAAGAAAAAGAAACTGTTTATGCAAGGTTTGATTTAATTGCTCCAGGACTTACAACTGTATATAGAAATGAATCTATTGAGATTCCTTTATCATTAAAGAATATGGGTAATGAGTCTTTATCAGACATTTATTTAGAGGCAATGACTGATGCTGAAGGTATTGACTTTGTTTTTAGTGATGATCACATTGTTGAACTTAGTTCAAAAGAAGAAATTAATGTTACTTTAATTGCTTCGCCATTTAAGGCATTAGGTACTTATGAAATCTCAGTTTTAGCTAAAGTTACTGATCCGCTAATTAATGATACTGCAAGGATTATGATTAATTCTAGAGAGAAAGGGGAACATAATGATTCTCAATTAAATACTAAGATTGCTTTTACTCAAGATTTACTTGGAGGCAATCCAATTTGTTTTGAACTTAATGAATTACTTTTAAAAGCTAAACAATCAATTTCATCTAAAGAATATAGTAAGGCTGAGATTTTAGTTAATAAGGCAATTACTGATTGTAGATTCTTAGTATCTACAAAGAATGCTACAACTGAATCACCAATGAATGTAAAGAAAAGCAATTCATTTCTTTTATATTCAGGTATATTTGCATTTATCTTTGTTATGTCTTTTGGAATGGTTTTATTATATAAGAAAACTTAAAGTCTTGAATTTAATTTTTTAATTTTTAATTTAATCTTTGCTTTTTGTTCTTCGTTAGGATTAGCTAAATAAATTTTATATGAAGATTCTAATGATTTGATTTCTAATTCTAGGAATTGGTTTGGGTTTTCTAATTTGCTAAAACTAGTTTTTATTTTTTCTATGTCTTTACCTAATTCTCTATCTGGTTTAATAAAAGTAGGTTTTTCTTCAGGAACAATAGCTTTAAATGATGGTTTTTCTTCAACTATGGTTTCTTTAGGTTTATCAACCTCGTGAATTGACTCTTCTTTTGCGTTAGCAACAAGCATATCTCTTTTTTCAGCTGGTAATTCTTCTTTTTTATGAAATATTTTTTTAAGAGCAAACTTTTCTTCTGGAATTACTGTAGTGAAGTTTCCTTTTTGTGGAACTAATATTTTCATTATTTCTTCGAATTCTTCTCTAATTGGCTGAGTTTCTTTTTCTTTAATCTCATTTTTAGTGTAAAGAGTTTTATTTATTCTATTAGTTAAAGAAATAACTTGTTCTTTTATTTGATCATTTATTGGGGAAGTATCAACTTTATCTTGAAGCTCTCCGAAAGTATATTCATTTTGAATTCCAAAGAATTCACCTAAAAATGCTTTTAGAATTTTAATTGTCTCGTCAAATTGGTCTAAAGGCATGTGTGAAAGACTAATTTCAGTCATGTCTCTTAAGTTTCTTAGAAGGTCTTCTCTATTTATAATAGGTACATCCTCTTTTTTATCCATTTAGGTGAATTTGTGAATTTGGTATATAAATTTGTTGGTCTTTACCGAAAATATTTTATATGCAACAGCAAATTTAATGTGTAATGAATGAAGCTGAATTAAAAAAGAGGGTTAGTCATGCGAATCATTTGATTAAACAAGTTTATTCTGAAATGGGCAAAGTTGTAATTGGACAAAAAACTATCCTCGATGGATTTATCCGTGGTCTGATTGCAAATGGTCATATTCTAGCTGAAGGAGTTCCAGGAATTGGGAAAACTCTTATTGTTAGGGTTCTTAGTATAATTTTTGGTTGTGAGTTTGGAAGAGTTCAGTTTACACCTGATTTGCTTCCTAGTGATATTATTGGAATTACTACTTATATTGAGGGTGAAGGGTTTCAAACATATAAAGGTCCGATTTTTGCTAATTTTGTTTTAGCTGATGAGATAAATAGGGCTCCACCTAAAGTTCAGTCTGCTCTTTTAGAAGCGATGCAGGAGAAGCAAGCGACAATTGGGCATAATACATATCCTTTACCTCATCCATTTATTGTAATGGCAACACAAAACCCACTTGAAACATTGGGTACATATCCTTTACCTGAAGCTCAGATTGATAGGTTTTTATTTAAGTTAAATGTTGTTTATCCTACTCCTAAAGAAGAAATTCAAATTTTAGATAGTAATATTACATTAAATAAATTAGAATCTTATGAAGTAAAAACCATTTTTGATATTGATAAAGTACTTGAGATGCAGGAAATTGTAAAAGATATTTTCTTGAATAATAGAGTTAAGGAGTATATTGTAAGAATTATTGAAGCTACAAGAAATCCTTTGAAATATAAGTTAAGTTGTGCTAAATATGTAGATTGGGGTGCTTCACCTAGGGCATCTATTGGAATTTTTATTGCATCAAAAGCTGAAGCAATCCTTAGAAATTCCACATTCGTAAAACCAGATTATGTCAAGAAAGTTGTGCCAGATGTTTTGAGACATAGAATTATTTTAAATTATCTTGCTCAAGCTGAAGGTGTTACTGAGGAAGATGTTATTTCTGAAATCTTGAAAAAGGTAAGAATACCTTAAAATGAAAGAACTAAAATTAGATTTTAAACCCAGATTTAATAAAATGATGGGGATTTATTCAAGAAAGGGTATTACAGGAACTTTCTTAGCCTCAGGAGGTTCACACGGGGAGATGGCTGGATCAAAAGCTCATCAATATTATCACGGTAAGGGTCTTGAGTTTGACGGATATAGGGAGTACACACCACAGGATGATGCAAAGATGATTGATTGGAAGGCAACTTTGCGTGCTAACAAAAAATTAGTTAGATTGTTTAATGAAGAAAAGAATAAAAATATTATTTTCTTATTTGATGTTAGTTCTTCAATGTGTTTTGGTTCTCATAATAAACTAAAAGTTGAGTACGCAGCTGAGTTGATTGGAAGCCTTGCTTTTTCATATCAAGCAACTGGAGATTCTGTTGGATTAATTATGTTTTCAGATGGATTGCAACATAGAAGAAAACCAAGTGTTGGTGAACCTCAATGGGTTTATATGTGTGAAGATATGAGGAATCCTGCTTTTTATGAAGGAAATTTTAATATGTCAAAATCGCTTAAGGAATTTATGGGTTTTTTTCCTGGCGAAGCTGTGATTTTTTTAGTAACTGACTTTATTGGAGTAGAAAAGGATGAAGAATGGGAAAAGTATTATGAAGTCATGTGTGCTAAATTTGAAGTATTAACTCTTGTTATTAGAGATCCTTATGATAATAATTTACCTAAGGGTCTAGGTGAAGTTGCTTTTGGTAACCCGTTTAAAAAAGATTCAGTTTCTTTAGATGTTGATCATATGAGGGATAAATATAATGAGTATAATGCAAAAGCTTTAACTAATCTAAAAGAATTTTGTGAATCACACCAGAGTGATTTTATTATGCTTGAAACAGATAAAGACTTTGTTAAACCTGTATTAAACTTTTTAATAAGGCGTGAGATGATATGGAAATAAACTTTTCAAGACCTATTTTACTATTACTTTTTGCTAGTTTTCCACTGATTATATTTTTTCACTTTTTTGTTTTTAAAAGTCTTAAGAAAAGAGCATTTCAATTTGCTAACTTTGAGGCAATAAAAAGAATTACAGGTGAAGGGTTTTCATCAAAGAATGCTACATTTGTTTCTAAGAATTTATCACAATTAGTTTTACGGTTAGTTGCATTTTCGTTATTAATTTTAGGTGTTGCAGGAATTACATTAGCAATTACTGGTACTAGAATTAATGAAAACTTTGTAATTGCACTTGATGCTTCTTCAAGTATGCTTGCTGATGATTTTACTCCTAATAGACTTGAAGCAGCTAAAAAAGTTATGGTTAATTTTTTAGATGAAACTAAAGGAAGGATAAATGTAGGTGTAGTTAGCTTTTCGGGGGTTAGTTATGTTGATATTGCTCCAAGTGAGAATAAGAAGGATGTTATTGAAGTTATTAGTGATCTTAAAATCAAACCTGAAGGTGGAACTGATATTGGAAAGGCAATTTTTACTTCTGTTAATCAATTAAAAGGAATTTGTTGTAATGAAAATGCTGTTATTTTAATCACAGATGGAAGAAGTACAGTTGGGTCACCAATTGATTCAGCAATTAAATATGCAAATGACAACAAAATTAAAGTTTATACAATTGGTCTTGCTACTGAAACTGGTGGGAAGTTTTTGAATTTAGAAAGCATATCTACACTTGATGAACCAACCTTGAAAAGGATTGCTAATGAGACTGAGGCTAAATATTTCCAAGTTAATTCTCCTGAAAGTCTTCTTAATGCAATGAAAAGTATGTTTGAGCCTGGTAAAGGAAAGATTACTTTTCATTTAGATATATATCTAGTAATGTTTGGTATAATTGTTTTATTTATAGAATGGTTTTTAGGTCAAACACGGTTTAGAAGTATTCCTTAGAATAAGTCTTTTATTTCTTCATATCTGTTTGTTCTTCCATTTAATGCACCAATAGTTGCACGTAGGTAACAATCATTTAATCCTATGATTCTTCTTTCTGATAATTTTGGTAATGGATCTGGGATTAAAATTCCTGGTGCTCTCTTGTCTTTTCCATAATTTGTCGCTAATCCTACTAAGAAAGGTAATGCATATGATGAACTAGGAGGTGGTAATCTTTCTATTTCTCCTATTGTTAATAAATCATCTAAGTGTCCTGGAAGTTTTCCAAATTTTATTTGAATCCCATTATCAGTTGCCATTAAAACTCCAAGGATTGTTTTATTTGGAAGAACTGATCTTTGAGCCATTTGGGATTCTAATCCTAAGAATCTTTGTGGGATTACAAACCCTTGGTCAAATTCAGGTGGGATACCATCTTTAAAGAATTCTTTTAATTCAGCATAAGATTCAGTTTGAGTTTGAATTAATATATAGCATAAAGGAGTCATAGGAAATTGTGATTTGTTGCAATTTATAAATGTAATTATCTATTTTAGGAAGTATTTGTCTAGACTTTTAACAAAGCTTGGACTTGTTCTTGATCCAGATAATAGACATATCATAGCTTGTTTGTAAGAATCTTGTGGTATAGCTATCCCATTTTGTAATACTGGTAATGGATCTAAAACTAAAACAGGTGTTTTACCAGCTTGATTTCCCATATCTTTAGTATTTTTAATTAAAGAATTTAATGGGTATAAAAAATTGGTTTTAGAAAAAACTGTTAACCATTCTAAACCTTTGAAGTAGAGCTTTTGTGTTGGGTGCAGGCCTTGTTTAATTATTAAATCTCCTTCTTCTTGAGCAATTATCGCTAATGTTGTATTTGGTGGGAGCATTAATCTTGAGTATATATTAAGTAATTTCTTTCTTTCTTCTAAAGGAAATTCATTATTTGAGATCACGGAATGTAAATCTTGGTATACAGGGAGATCTAAAGTTGCTAATTCATGAGCAAATGATTCAGGCGCTTGTGGCACCCAAAGTTTTGGAGATCTAATGAGAACATAAACCAATCCGCCTTCTACTGTTTCAAAGTTCATAAAAAGAAAGAATTGAGTTTGTTTTTAAGTTTAAGGGTTTATAATAAATTTGAAATGTCTGTAACTAGATTGTTTTTTTCTTTTGTTCCGTTTAATGCAAATATTTGTGCTAGGATATATCTATCATCTGGAACTGCGAGACCAGTTGAATCTAATTGAGGTAAAGGGTATGGTGCTAGAACACTTAAGCAATCGTGTTCTCTTCCAAATTCTATTGCTTGTTGTATTAATCTAGAAAAATAATTTCTAGCAGTAGAATTATGAACTTTCATATGGTCACCTAATCCGGTTAAGGGAGGGTGGTCTGGCATGAGTCCATGTCTTATGACGTATTTGCCATCTTCATCTACAAGAACACCTAATGTTGTTCCTTTTGGAAGAAGTGCTTGAGCATTAAACTCATAAAGTGTTTCTAAAGCATTTGGATATTGTTGACTTATTGGTTGTAATCCTTGTGAGCCAACAATTAATTCACCTGTTGGGGTTTGAATTGTTGCTTCAATATTTGAAGCTAATCCATCAATATGGGTTTCTTGATTAAATGGTTTAACTAAAATATAAATCCTCCCTGGGATTGTTGGAATTTTAGACATTTTTATTGTTAATAATTAATCCTTTAAAAGTTCAATAGGTTAGTTTATAAAACACAATGAATTATTTGATTAAAGTGTGGCAGTGATGATGTGAACACCCTCTGACATGTGATGAGCGGATGTAACTGCTGAGCCTCACTACTAATTATATAAATGATTACTTAATTCTATTTGAAAATGGCATTTACTCAATATGCAGATGATCGGTTTTTTGAAAAACAAGCTATGGAAGTTATTGGTAGTAATCCTGATCTTGGTAGTTTATTAAGTGATGCTAATTTAGACGAATGCGAGATTTTCTTTGGTTTTAAAAGATTTGAATCTTATTCAATAGTTAATGCTTCAACTAGTGGAGTTGAAACAAGATCATTTGATACAGAGATTCCCTTTGAAAGACAAACTGAGCTATTAGAAGAAGCAGTAAGATTAGGTTTGATGGAGAGATATTTTCTTTTAGATTTTGCAGGCCCTAAAGGTTCATCAGATGGTTTTGATCCAGTTTGTTATGCTTTTCGTGGAGAACATGCAAGTAGGGCTCAATTAGATAAATTAGATAAAAATACTTATGGACCTGCTCATTCTCAGAGAGTTTATTCAATTCTCCCAAATTCTGATAGAAGAAAATTTGTTCAAGAATTGTTAGAAGAATTATAGAGTTTTATCCAAACATAGTTAGATAATCTTTTCCTTCAGCTGCTTCTGTTTTTAAGACTTTATCAATAGCTGATACGAAATCTTTTTGAGTAATAGTGTCTCTATCTTCTCTAATTGCAAAGTAACCTGCTTCAGTGCAAACTGCTCTGATTTCTGCACCTGACATACCTTCTGTTTTTTTAACTAAAGAACCAAAGGATACTTTATCTACTTTCATTTTTTTAGTATGAATTTTGAATATTTCTTTTCTTCCTTTTTCACAAGGTAGAGGGACTTCAATTAATCTGTCTAATCTTCCAGGCCTTGTTACAGCTGGATCTAAGATATCTTTACGATTAGTACAACCAATTACTTTTACATCTCCTAGGTTTTTGAATCCGTCGATTTCAGCAAGTAATTGCATAAATGTTCTTTGAACTTCTCTTTCACCTGAAGTTCCAACTTCAATACGTTTACTTGCTAATGCGTCAATTTCATCTATGAATATGATTGCAGGAGCTTTAGCTCTTGCTAACTCGAAAACTTCTTTTACTAATTTAGCTCCTTCTCCAATGAATTTTTGAACTAATTCAGAACCAACTATTTCAATAAAAGTGGCATTAGTAGAATGTGCGACTGCTTTAGCTAAGATTGTTTTACCAGTTCCTGGTTCTCCATATAAGAGAATTCCTTTTGGAGGTGAGATTCCAACTTTTTTGAATAATTCTGGTTTCTTTAATGGAAGTTCAATTACTTCTTTTACTTCTCGAATTTGATCTTCAAGTCCACCAATGTCTTTGAATTTTAGAGTTGGTTTTTCAATTATTACAAATTTTTCAACATTAAAATCTTTAGTTGTTTTGATTTTTTCAAGAACTGTTAAGTTTCTTTGTTCAACTAAGATCATATCTCCTGGAACTAATTTATCCTTACAAACTTTATTTACAGAAAATTGATTTCCATTTGGAATTTTAATTAGGATAGTATCGCCAATTACATCTTTAACTTCAGCTATCATTAGAGGTTTTTCCATTAATTTAGCTAATTGATCCTTCATATGACTAACTGTTTCTCGTAAAACTTTGTTTTCTTCGTCAGCATTTGAAGAATTGAAATTATACGAATATAGTGCTTTATCTAAATCTTTAGATTGTGTATTTTCTTTTGGCATAGACGAAAAGAACAGTTGTCTATTTAAAAAGGTTATGGAATAGGGGATAAGGGAAAAAAAGGTTTATTGGAAGTCTCTTAACTCTTGGGTCAATTTTTGATGTCGTTTCATATCAGCATCTATTTTTCCTGCAATTTCTTCAATTCCAGTTCTAGTTTTTGAATAGATTGCAACTTCATGGTAACCCCTTCCGGGCATTTCCTCTGATGTTTTTGCAGTACTAACAACACTTCCTTTTTCAAGCATGACGTCTAATGAGCTTAGATATGTCGGAGCAGAGACTCTAGGTGTAGCGTGTTGCCTCCACTTAAAGTTAGAAAAGTGACGTTCTCCTTGTTGAACTTGGACACCTAACTTTGCAATATATGGTTGGAAAAACTGTGGGTTTAAAAACTCCAAATCATCTGATTTATTAACTAATCTTGCCATTCCTTCTTTTCCATACATTATTGCAGTAGATCCTGCTATTTCTTTAACTTCCACTCCTGTTCTATAATGGACAAAAGGCTGTTCATGCTTTGTAATTGCTTCAGTTAAACTTGTTGGTCCTTGAAATTGTTCTTCTTGTTCTTTTTCTTGTTCTATCATTTTATTTCACCTCAGGGTTGTTTTGCCCTAAGGAAGTAGTAACAAAGATATTACTTAAAGATAAGCGGTGGTGACTGCCACCAATACTTTTAAATAAGAAATAGTATTCTATACAAACATGTATGAAGAACAATTAAGAGAAATTGGACTTAGCGTTAATGAAGCAAGAGTATATGAAGCATTATTAGACTTAGGAGAGGCTTCTGTTCAGTCAATTTCTTTAAAATGTCATGTGCATAGAAGAAATGTTTATGATTCTTTAAGTAAGTTAATGGAGAAAGGTTTATCCTCTGAAGTTTTTGTTGAAGGTGAGAAGAATTTTAAGGCGATTAATCCAAGACGTTTACTTGAATTATTAAAAGAAAAGGAAGATAAGATTAGTCAATTACTACCTTCAATGCAGGTAAAATTTGCCTCAACTGAAGATAAAGAAGAAGCTTATATGTATAAAGGGATTGAAGGTTTTAAGAATTATTTACAAGATATTCTAAAAGCAGGTGAAGATGTTTATTTCATTGGAGCTAAGGCATTTTGGTTAGATGAACGTTTGAAACATTTTTTACCTAGGTTTCAAAGAGAAAGAAATGAGTTAGGAATTAAGTTCTTTCATTTATTTGATTATGAAGTTAAATCTAAAAAGCCTGAGATTCTAAAGACAGTTGGAAAGCCATATAAGTTTTTACCTAAAGAGTATTCTAGTCAAACTTCAGTTGATATTTTTGGAGATTATGTTGTTACATTTGTTGGAGTTTCTCCAGGACTTCTTGAGAAAGAGCCAATGATGTTTGTAATGAAAAGTAAGAGACTTGCTGATGGGTATCGGAAATTCTTTAATTTTATGTGGGATCATAGCAGTTAATTTTCCGATTTCTTTACCATAAGATTTATAAATATTGTCACTTATATAATTACTATGGTTACAACAATCCAAGTGAGCCAAGAATTGGTTTCAAAATTGAAAGAACGGAAAATGTACACTAAAGAATCCTATGAAGAAGTAATTTGGGATGCATTAGAAGATTCTATGGAATTATCTGAGGAAACTAAAGCAGAAATCAAACTTGCAGAAGCTGAAATTACAAAAGGTAAACTTTATACTCATGAACAAGTTAAAAAAGAATTGGGTTTGAAGTGATTTAAGTGTATGAGTTACTTTATTCTGAAAGAGCTAAGAAATTTCTTAAGAAATTAGATAAAGATTCTCAAAAAAGAATAATCTCTTCTATTGAAAGATGTAGAATTAGACCTTATCATTTTGTTTCTAAAATTGTAGCTTCAAAGTATTTTAGATTAAGAGCTGGCGATTATAGGGTTATTTTAAAGATTGAAGATGGTGAACTAACTATTTTGATAATTAAGATAGGCCATAGAAGAAATGTGTATAAAGGTTAAACTTCTTAAATGATTGATAATTATACTTGTGAATGTCAAAATCTAAGGAAGGGATTATATTTAGGCTTGTAGATAGAATGAATAGGTCTGGAGATTATTCTAATCCTCATGAGATTAGAAGTAATGTTAGAGAATTGTTAGAAGATGCAGCTTCTGATTTTATTGATTTATTAGAAATTCCAAGTAGGGGAGTTGATATTGGTTCTGGGCGTGGTGAATTGTCAAAAATTTTAAAACCAAGAGTTACTAGTAATTTAGATATTCATTTTCCTGCGGATTGTCCTCAACCAAGAATTCATGCTTCTGCTGAAGATTTGCCTTTTGATAGCAATTCTTTGGATTATGCTTTGTTCTTTTATGTTTTACATCATATTGAAGATCCAAGACAAGCTGTTTCTGAGAGTGTTAGAGTTCTTAAAAGAGGAGGGATTTTAGTTACAATGTTAGAGACATTAAGATTTCCAGGGCAATCTAGGCTGTTAGGTTTAAATGAAAGATCAATGGAAGGAATTCTTAATAGAGATGATGCAGATTATACTGGTCATGAAAAATACTTTACAAAAAGAGAATTTGAACAATTGACAAGGGATATGGGTTTAAAATTACTTTCTAAAAGAAAAATTGAACCCTATAAGGGTTTGACTCGAATAATTAAACCAAAGAAAACTTTGTATGTTATGGAGAAACGTTAAAACAAACCTTTTTCTTCAAAGTAATCTTGTAATTTATTGACTAGCTTTTCTTCGTTTAATTGAATTAAAGTTCTGTCTTTCATTAATAGTTCTCCGTTGATGATTGTGTCGTTTACGTCAGATCCGTTTACGGAAAAGGAAATGTGGGATAGAATGTTTTCTTTACTTATTGGTGCTAGCTTAATATTTTTAAGATCAAATGTGATTAGATCTGCTAATTTGTTTAATTCAATTGAACCTGCATTTAGCTTTAATATTTTAGCTGAGTTTATTGTCGCTAAATCTATTAAAGTTTGATTAGGTAGAATTGAAGCATCATTGTGGTTGAATTTGTGAATAATTCCTGCTTGTTTTACTTCTTCTAAGATATCTTGATTATTGTTAGATGCGTTTGAATCTGTACCAAGGCCTACATTGATTCCTAATTCTAACATTTGTGGTAAAGGTAAGATAGCGCCTGATGCTAATTTTAAATTACTAATTGGACAATGAACTGCCTTAACATTATTTTTTGCCATTATTTTTGCCTCCGATTCAGATAGCCAACACAAGTGTGCTGCTAGGACGTTTTCATTTAATAGTTTTAGATCATTTAAGTGTTCGAATGTTGACTTTCCAATTTTGTCTTCGATAAAAGTCTTTTCTAATTTAGTTTCTAAAACATGAATGTGATATAATAAATTGTTTTCTTTTGCTATTTTTGATAATTCTTTTAGTAATTCTTTTGAACATGTATTTAGAGCGTGAGGTGCTATTACTTTTGTGATTAATGATGAGAATTTCTTTTTGACAAATTCATTTGCTTGTTTGATTTCTTTTTCTCTTTTTTCTTTATTAAAAAAGTCAATATAACAATCGCCTAAGAAACATCTTACTTTTGTTTCATCAACAGCTTTAGCTATCCTGTCTGGATTAGTTGTCATATCTAGGAATGTTGTGACTCCGTTTTTTATGTTTTCAACACATGTGATTAGACTTCCGTAGTATAAATCATCAATTTTTTCTTCTGCTGGCCATACTTTTTGTTTTAGCCATTTATCTAAAGGAAGGTCATCTGAAACTCCTCTAAGTAGATTAGTTATTGTATGAGTATGTAAGTTGATTAATCCTGGCATAACGATTTTTTTTGAACAATCTAAAATGTTTTTTCCTTCAAACTTGCCAATGCCTGCAATTAGATTATCTTCAATTAGGATATCTTTATTTTCAAGAATCTGTCTATTCTTATCTTGAGTGACTATATACCTGCAATTCTTGAGGATTAATGTTTTCATATGAATAGAAGATGTAAAATAGTATTTAAGGGTTTTTGTGGTTTTTTAAAATATTATTTGGACTCCTCTTTCCTTTTCTCAGCAAACTTGCAGTATTCGCAATTTTCATCTGAATCTGGCATTTCATTGTTTAGAATTGATAATGCGTTTTTTAGAATGTTTTCTGCGTTAGCTATTGATACGTTCATCTTTACTAAGTCTGTTTTGAAAACAAAAGAGCCATCCTCATTTATGTGTAAGGGATGGTAGAAAAGCAAGTAGGAATAGTCTTCAGTTTGATAACCGTTTTTTCTAAGTAAGTAATTGTAAAGGTCTAATTGGTTTTGGTAATGATGTGCTGTATCCTCTTTTAATGGATAACCTCTTGTTTTGTAATCCATTACAATTAGTTTATTATCTTTAACTAAGATGTTATCTACAGCTCCTCTAAGGAAGTTGCCATCTGTATCTGTAAATTGAATTCCTTTGAAGTTACTTCTCCATATTTTTAGAAGTTCTTTATCCTCAAACAATTTTATGTTTAAATCTTTAATTTCAGGAGGAAGTGCGCTTTTTTCCATATACTTATCAAAATGTTTTTTTAAAACTCCATCCATACCATTAGGTAAGGATGGGAAAATTCCACTTGGTCTTTTTAGGTTTTTATTGAAATGTAACCAGAAACATTTTGGACATTCTTTAAGTAAGTTTAAACTTGATGGAGAGAATTTGTATATCATATAATTTGAAAAATTTTGAATTATTTAAGGGTTTTTAATATGGGATAGGAATTTCTTCAATTTCTATTCTTATTAATTTGTTTGTTTTCAAGCTAGTAATTTTTGCACTTATATTCTCTTTCCCTAAATATTCAACAATTTCACATAAATCAATATCTGTACTTTGGTCTTGATGGATTTCAGATGATGCTAGTTTTCTTAATAATCCTGTTTCTCTTAGAAATATTTTAATGTCTGGAATTTTTTGATTTTGATTTCTTTGCCTAGCATATTTTAATAGTAATTCTCTAGGGATAGCTAATTGAAGAGTTGCTGCATCAGGTGAGTTTTCGAAAATTGGTATATATTCTGTTCTTTGAACAACTACTTGTTGTAAGAAGAGATCTGCTAATCCAGCAGGGTCTATCTCACTTTCAAGTGCATTATATAACCTTACAGGTGCTTCAAAAGAATGAATTGATATTGGGAGATAACCATCATGTAAAATGTGCTCTAATGCAACTTCTTCACTTTTTGGGGTCCATAGAACAATTTGCCTTCCTTTTTTATTTAGGTTAACATTAATTTCAGGTTTTGTCTCAAAGCGTGATTTTTCATTAAATCTACAATAATAATGTTTGCCATCAAACCAAATAGGTTCCCAATTTGCTACAGCACGAACATAGGTAGGTTTTCCTTGTGCAATTAGTTCTTCAACTCTTTTATCTAGTTGACTCTTCTTTCCTTGCATAACATAATGAAATGAAGAATGATTTTTAAATTAAACTTATAGTCTTTGAGGTTCTAGAAGTAATTCTTGTATAACTGGTGAAGATTTTTCATTAATTAAGGCTTGAATCCCTGGTTTTAGTTGGGTTTCATAATCAATATCTGCAGTGTGAACTGTTAATAGGGCGTGTTGTGGTGGCCCTCTAGTAGGGTCATTTGTTTTCTTCCTATTTTCTAAGGATCTTGTGAATTCCTTTAAAGCAGTAAAATAATATGTGACAGCCTGTTGTTTTTCTTTATTGGTTTGAACCATTTGAAGCTTTGGGACTATACTATTTTTTCCAATGTATGATAAAACTTTTTCATCTTGTAATTTTGAAAATAAAGATAATATAATTTCTCCAATTGGGAATCTTTCTTTTAATTCATAAGATGTTGGTGTTCTATCTGATGGCAAATCCCAGGTTGGGCGCCAGATCCCTCTTAGTAAAGTTTCTCTAGCCGTTGTATACTTAAGCCAATCTGGTGGTGAAGACGTAAGGAAATGTCCAGTTAATTCAAGAGGGTCCATATTTAGATGTTTAAATGGAGCATTTCTAAGAACTGCAATTTCAGTGCCAATAAGTCCTTCGTAAAATCCTCGATGTTCTACTGTAATGAATCTTCTTTCTTCTGGGCCAGCCAATGCCCTTGCTACAAGATGATATTTATCTTGATCTGAAGGTCCTGTAACTACGGCCCGAACAATGTCTCCTATTGGCATGAAAGTTGGAAATCTTTCTTAGTTTAAAAATCAAACACTTAGATTTATAAGTTAGCTTTTCTAAACTTAGAAGAAATGGTTGGGAAATTTTCTATTGAGAATGTGAAAGAGTATGCAGGCCTTATGCTTGATTATTTGAAAGATTTTCAAGATATGAATCAATTAACTTTAGCTGCTATGAATAAAGTTTCTAAAAAATTATGGGGGAATTTGGAAATTAGTTTGAATACTTTTGGACTTAGAAAAATTAATCCTACTCTTTGTTTAGTTTTGCAAGGTGAAGAGTTTGAAGGTAGATCTGGGTTTGAATTGTTTTTAGATCTTCATCAGGGATCTGGAGTAATTGCATTGAATGGAATTGATGCTATTGATGGATATAAGTCAGTTGAAGGGCACCGATCTGAGTTTTGGAGTTATTATAAGGATATTGAACCTTTAACTTTAGGGAGAGTTAGAGAAGAATTAGAAGTGTTAGCTAATTATTCTAAGTAAAGTTTTTATATTACTTTATTAATTAATTTTATATGGGCTTATTAAATTATATCATAGCTATTTTTTCTTTACTTAGTGTATTTTTATTATGGAAATACAATTGGATTTTATTTATTATTTTAATTGCTTTAGCTTCAATATTATTATACTCTAGGAAAAGTAAGAAGGAAGTCTTAATGTTCATATTATTTGCTATTGGTGGAGCGGTAGCTGAAATTATAGCTATGCTTTCTGGAGCTTGGGTCTATACTAATCCTAACTTGTTTTCTATTCCAATTTGGTTGCCTGTTTTGTGGGGGATTGCTGGCATTTGTATTGGTCGGTATTATAGCAAGAAAATTTAATTTTTTTGTCATATTTTTTAATTACCAATTCTATTTTTAAGTAATTAAATTAACCTAATCTTAATGAGTGAAACATTACAACATAAATTGAAACGAGGTCAAGAGTTTGTAGATTCTTTCTTGAGAGAAGTAAATCGGAGATTTGGATCTAATTTTTTAGCCCCTGAGATCCAATACACCCGCCAAATTACTGAAGAGGAAATTCTTAGAATTAAAGAATTAACAGATTCTTTATCACCAATTAAAATTTATATGACTCACCCTAGTGAGGCAGAGAAAGAAGCTTGGCAAATTGAGGCTCAAGGTTTGTTAAAACTTTTAGACCCTGGTACTTTGGGATCTTGCAGATCAGATGGCAAAATAAAAGTTGATCAAGAACTCCCTTTAGGTAAATTATTAAAAGTTTTGAGTCATGAATTAGGACATTACTTAAGGTGGAATTTTCATCCAAGGGAAAGATATAAACCATACACTGAATTTGAAAAATTAAGGCGACTTTGTAGTGATTTGGAGAGTATTCTTTATGGGAATAAAAATGCAATTGGGTCTAGAAACTCCATTGAATTAGAACCATATGTGGGTGAGTTCTTCGCTGAACTAGGAGAATTAGTTGTTTTAGACTCCGAACTAGTCGATGAATTCCCAGAATTTTTAAGGACAGAGAATGCCTATGATAAAACAAAGGAAGCACAGCAGTATTTTGGAAACTTATCTAGTTCTAGAATTTCCTCTGTATTTGGAAGATTTTGGGGAGATTTGGTTTCTACGATTGATTTAAGTGGACAAGTCGTTAATCAATGTGAATTTGAAAAACAAAAAGAAGGAATCACTCATCTGGTAAATATGTTAGATAGGCATAGTCATTACTTAAATTTAATATTATCTTGGGATTCTGAGGCTTTATCAAAATTAGAACAAGGAGTTATAAAAGTAAAAGAGGGATTATCTAATCCAGAAAAAATAACGGATTTTGAAATTGGACAAAGTCCTGAAAGTTTAGTTCAGTCTGCTTTTTACATGGCTCGAAGTAAAAGTTTGGAAGTTGCACTTCAACATTACAGTACTTTAGCTTATTCTCAAGCTGACTTTATAATTGGAAAAAATCATCAAAGACTTTTAGAAAATTGGACTTTGGTTTATCAGCATAGTTTTACTTCTGTTGATATGATATATTTTCAACCTGCTTTAAAGGAAATTGTTGAAATTAAGAAAAAGATAAAATAAAAAATTTATTTGTTTCCTGCGTAAAAGAACTTTTCTATGGAAACATCTTCAGAGGTTAAGCCGCCGGTTCTTTGATTTGTTTGTGCAGGTTGCTTAACTGGTTCTGGTCTTGCTTCACTAAATGAAGGGCTCTCTGGAGGAGTGTTTTGAGCAGGTTGTTGA
>Ga0233437_1003832_pt1 | contig 18912 bp, 39 predicted proteins | sample SI_122_August201_FD_182714 | JGI IMG/M metagenome (GOLD analysis project Ga0233437, IMG submission 182714) | Seawater microbial communities from Saanich Inlet, British Columbia, Canada - SI_122_August2016_200_MG | ecosystem: Environmental > Aquatic > Marine > Inlet | place: Canada: British...
ACTCATTGTTGCACCATTTGCAACATCTACATGGTGACTGGTCTGATACGCAAGTCCTTCATGCACTGCATAATGGAAAATGTCTTCAGTGATGGTAGCTGGTACGATGATCTCATCATCAAAGTACGGCTTATCTGATCCAATGATATACATTAGAAGTAACTCGTCACAGTTAGGTTCACATTCGTACTTGCATTTCGTATCATCTGGATGGTATTAATCTCTTCCCACCTGTCAAGTACAAGATACTTACTAGTAACAATTGGGTAACCGAATGGAGTTGCAGGCACAGGTGCTGCCCCATACGCGATACGCATATCTGCAGTTTCCACGTATATGATGACATTCTTAGCCTTCGCACCACTCACCTGCCCAGTCTTATACTTCATACTATCAGTCAACTCAATCGCCGTACCACTGATAACGACAGCAGTCGTGATGCCTGGTAGGCCGACGATAGGTGGCATATCTACGATGTTGCTCACAGTACCACCAACAATGCAGTTATCATCGCACCTACGATATCACCTAATGAATCATAAGCCCATCGTTCTAACGAACCGTATATCACGATCATACCATCAACTCCACCGCCTGAGAAGAATTCAATAACTTCCCACGCCACCGTTAGGATGAATAGGGATACTAACGTTTCAACCTTCGTAAGCCAACGCCTAGCGATGTTCGCATAGACTGCACCACCAAGCATGTGAAACCATACCCACGTATTACCGAAGAAGCCCCATTTGAAGAACTTCCAATTTATCCAGTTATTCATGTCATATCCTAATAATATGGAATATACTTAGTAACACCACCAATGTCAACTGGTATTCGTCCAGCGGCTGCTCCACCACCACCTGTTGGATCAGTTGCATCTGCTGGTAATTCAAATACATTAGTACCATCACCATCAAATCGTGATAGGCCTGCATCAACAAAGATTGAGTATGGGCCATTTGTAGCTGTGCCTGAATAGCTTGGTGCTGAAGCAACATAAAGCGTTGACAATATTCCTACCGTTGCTCCAGTATCAGCCCCAAGTGCTTTTCCTGTCAAGTTTATGTCTGCAACTATTGGGCTTGTTCCGCTTGCGGGTAATGTATAAGTCCCCGCAATATTCAATCCAAATATACTATTATTTGCAACACCCGTTATCTGGTCAGACAAGTCAACCATAACTCCATTTGAACCACCACCTGCTGTAAATGTCCTGTCTGTGCGAAGTGTGATTGTTGCACTCGGCTCAGCCCCAATCCCAACAGTATTATCTAACCTGACACCACCTGTGCCACCACTTAGGGTGATCAGGCCGTTTGCTCCACCAACAAAATTTGCCTTTGCAACACCACCTGCATAAATGTCTGTACTTCCATCAGCGGCATTTCTGGCAATTCCTGTATTGGTATCTTTTAGCCATAATGATGCGGCATTTGAAACTGGATTTGCTGTTACATCCCCACCAAAGGTTGAGCTTCCATCACCTGAAAATGTCAAGACTTCCAATGGTGTCCCTGCTGACCTCATTCTAATTTTTAAAGCTGAACTTGCACCATCAATAATATTATCAAGATAGGTAGTTCCTGCTCCTGAGTTGTCATAATAGAAATTCACACCCTCTGTTGCTGAAGCTCCTGTATGAGATAGATGCAATCCACTTGTGGCACTTGCTCCATTATTAATGCTAACAGTATTTCCGAATAATGAGCTTGCATCATTGGCTATTGTTAGGGCGATAGTTTCATTCCCTGAAGTTGATGTATTTAGAGTACCACTTGTAACCACAACAAAATTATGAGTTCCTGCATATTGCTCATAACGGCTTGCCATGTCAGTCACAGCATATTTGAAATCACCATCATAATACAAATTCTCACCAATGCGAATTGAGCTTCCTGCCGATTCTGATGTTTGACCGAATATAGAACCTGTACCACCAAGTTGCAAAGCTGACCAATCTTGATGCCAACCCTTCAAGCTCGAATTACCAAGCCCCATCATTCTTGCTTTAGTTGCTCCACCTTGAAAGCGAGCTACTTCTGTACCTGTGTGAGTTGTTGAATTGTCTGCGACATTAATTGCTAAAGTAGTTATAGCATTCATTGTGCTTGTGCCACCACCAATGGTCAAATTATTAGTACCATTGTCTGCATCGGCTAACATGACCGCCATTGGCGATTCTGATAACGTGTAATGTGGAACAGCAAAACGCATCAATTTTCGTGATGTGGCTCCCCTTGTTTTTAAATTACTATCCGCCCCTGCAAGTATTGAGATTGTGCCACCGTATAGGTCAAGCATGGCATCTTTACCAATGACAGCACTTAATGATGTAGCCCCTGCCCCTGCGTTAGTATATATCTCAAGGTCAGTCGGCATATCCTCATCAGCAGGTGTGCCATTTATAATTCCTCTAATGCCTACACCCTGCACCCAAGAATTACCATCATATCCTTCAAGGAGAATAAGCCCAAGAACAGCATCATCATCTACTGGTGTAGCGTGACTTGCTTCTGTCCCTTCTGCCTTCCTCATTCTTATACGAGAAGTAGTTGCTTCTGTATCATGATATGCTGTTAAAGCAAAAGTAGCATCTGCGGCATCTTTAACTATTTCAAGTTGATAATTAGGTAAAGCAGTATTAATTCCAACCTTCCCATCTGTGGCAAGGTATAGTTGGTTGGCGTTGCCTTCGGTGTATAAGACAAGCGGGCGAAGTGTTGAGTTTGTGTGCGCTGTGTAAATTTCTCCGACATCTGTATTGGCGTTGAACCCTACATGTAATTTTTCCATAGGGTCAATGCCTGCTGGTGTGCCAATACCATAAAAATCAATGTACACTTGCTCACCACCAACACCATCACCATCCTTTGTAAACATTTCAATGGCGGTTGATATATTTGATGTCTGTGATTGAATGGCAAGAAAAACACTTCTATCAGTAAACAAATAATCCTGACTGCCTTTCGCCAGTGTAATAGTATCATTGAAGATAACAGGCCCTGACACAGTCCCACCATGCGTTGCAAAGTCAGGTGGTATGATCATAGGCGTAGGACTCGCACCCTGTGTTATAATAGTCATAATCATACCTCCTTAGAAGAACGCAGTTACTTGCAATTTAGCATCACTTCCGGTCTCCCGAATATGCTGAAATGCATCTATCTGCTTCCAATTACTTAATACGATTGTCCCACCTGCACTCACAGGGTAACCTAACGGTGTACCAGGTACTGGTGCAACTCCCCATGCTATTCGTACTGCGTAGTCCTCTACGTATATTAAGACCGCCTTTGCCTTATTTCCTGTAGAAACACCACCACGGTATTTGAAAGCATCGGCAAGAGCAGCAGCAGCGACAGCGCTAGTGACACCAGTTGTAGTTCCTGGTGTTCCACCTTGAATAAGAACGTCATTAACGGCACTCATGATGTTTGTTCCTTCACGTTATTCATCAACTTAATTGTTGATAATCTTTACTTATTGTAACACGTCCTAACCATCCCCGTAGGAATCGATTCTGACGACTTCTTTTCTTAACTTGATGTATGTAGTGACTTCCCTGCTCCACATTCAACATTATCAACAGGTACTCTTCATCCCTCACTAGGCATTCCTTAAGCGCAACCTGCGTCCGTGTACCGAACCTTCTATCAACCACAAGGTTCGTCCATAGGCGTCCGTCCCTATTCAGTGCATTTAATGACTTCTGCAGGAATCCAATGGCACGGCCAGCACCGAGGTTCGCCGCTATATCTAACAACTCAGTTGCAACTGCCTGCGATGGGCATTGGTCGCCCCAGAAGCGGTCCCAGAACTTGACCTTATAAAACTCCTTCACAAGTCGTTGTAACTTCTTATCAGTATCAAGGCGTGCTTCGAACCCAGCACCTGCATCCTTAATCTCATCGATAACTTCCCATCCAACCCAGGTCGGGTGATATCGCCTACTCACGCCGCGATACGTCTCCTTCCCGTAATCATCAGGATCATTGACGTAGCCACCTTCGTAGCCGCTTAACGTGATGGATGCTTCTTCATAACTAGCCATCGTCGTCTCTCACGATCTCAGCCTCTTCCACATCACCACTCGCTAACATGCCACTGCGTATGCCATTCTTCTTCGCAATAGCCTTAATGTCACTGATATCATCTTCATCGAAGAAGCCATTATTCGTATTCGCTATATTCACATTCTTCGTGACACCCAGTCCAGTGCGGTCTAATATTCCAAGTGCAACCTTCACACGTTGCGCAGTTCCACTATCCTTATCACTCATGACATCGTCGAGGACCTTCAATGCCTTCGGTTGCATGTTCATTATCTGATTCGCTACATCCACCGTGCTCGCATTTCGTGCTGCTTCCATCGTCTGCAACGCACGCCGCCCGAGGTTACTATGCAACACATAGGTCACCGTCTGCGTCGTGATACCAAGTGCCTCTGCAATCGCACTGTGCTTCTCACCAACAAGCGCCATACGCAACATCTCCTGATGCATCGTATTAAGGTGCTGTATCTCATACTGCCTATCATTAGGCGGGAGTGGGACTCTTCCAATAGTCGGCATCTATATACTCCTTCCGTTCATGCCGTTAAGGTACGATGTCTGAGGCAGGGAAGCAAGGAAATTATTGACAATATTAACTGACGATTTACGATAATATCTACTAATGATATCAGCACAACGTGTTGCACCTTCCTATCAATTTAAATAGGAAGCCACGATGCATATATAATGTATTAGTAACGGGCGCGCACGCGGTAACAATCCCGCCGATATTAGTTGAAGGATTGGAACGATTTGACAAATAGTAATAGGCTACTTATTGTGTGCTACTGCCTGGGCTGGGTGGGTGGATGATGATTCCCCAATGCCCCACCCCCATGTATTGATGTATACCTATACGTCGATACGTCATGCACATGCGATGCATTCCCAGTTTTAGGAATCACATTTCCCACATGTGGGAATAATACGGCATGTGGGTACGTCATTGCATACGGGCATGGTGTGTGCGCGCATGCGTGATGCATGGCACGCTTATTGCATGTGTATTTGTACGCGCACGCACGCGCGGATTTTTGACATGATGCACATTTGGACACCAACGCGACGCGCATGTCACACGCATGCGACGGGCGCACATTGACACGACGCACACACACACACGGCGCACACGTTTTCGCATCATGCGGTTATTTTGGCAACATACGGTACACGGCACACACGCACCGCGCATGCATGGCATCGCACCACACGCACCATTGCACGCATTGAAACGCGAAACACGCGCCACATGGCGCACATCATGGGAATTACATAACATGACAAAAACAACGGAAAAAACGTCGGCAATGGACAAAATCAAAAACGTCACATTAATTCATCGCATCGTTGTAAAAATACGACGATACACGGATGACGCGAATGAACATGCGGAATTGACATTGGATGACGCGAAACAAAAACGTGGCACGAAATCATGTTGGTATCGCGCGTATGAAATCCCAACGTTATTTGATTTCACCAATGTGGCGAATGTACGTGATTTAATCGCCATCGCATTACGTCCACAATCGGTCATGGTACAATGTCAACGCGAATACCGCGACATGACATATACGTCATTGGACGCGGTCATTGCATCGGACGATGACGCACAATCATTCGTCGTGGATAACAACGCAAAAACGCGTGGTGTCACATTGACGCCCGACGCGAATAAACGTGCGGTGATGTCGTACGCACATGACGGTACATTATCGCCCGATCAAATACGTGCAATGATCATGGATTTACAATCCACATTGGATTGACGCATCATGTTTCACCACCCCACGTTTCAACGCGTGGGGTTTTTTTTATGCCATTCGTTCTTATCTGTTAATCACGCGCACCTGGTGCTACCCGTTGATCTTGGACGTCTACAGTGGTTCTATTACCTATGATAGACGCACCTGGTGCTATGTATTGCATCCGATTGATCTTGGACGTCTACAACGTGTGCGGTGGTAGTGTGTATGCCATCTTGACACACGTGTATGCCATCTTGACAGGTAGCACATTGTATATGATCTTGGAACCGTCGGTTATACTGGGTGGTGGTAGCACGTCACAAGTAACGGCACGACAGATATGTATCCAGGGATGGACGTCGCACCTTCATATTTAATTTAATAGGAAGATGCAGACATTACACCTTCATATTTAAATTGATAGGAAGAGGCAACATCACGCACTTAACAACGCCATGCACGCGCCATGCATGTGTAAGTGTAACCGTATTTGTCAAATTGTAGTCCCGTAGCCGTAGTCCCCGTTGCCCCCCCCCCACGCACGCGATTTTTTCGAACGCGGTCGGAAGTTGTCAGTTTTAGGTGTTGTCCCTCCTCTTCTAAAAAAAAAATTAGAAACAATTATAGAGAAATACTGACTACATTACATACTTATTGGGATTGAAAAAATTGTGCGCGGGTAGGGGTGGGACTACGGGGTCGACGGGGCAACGGGACTACGGTGTACATACGTGCACGTTACACGGCGACTGACGGCGACGCATTGCACATGCGTATTTATGGTCACGTTGCAATCCGTTGGCCGTCACGTGCCCGTGTGTGCCCGTGTGTGCATCCCTGCGCATATGCACGTTGCATGGCACGCCGATGTAGTGACAAATACTCATCAAGTTAATCGTACGTACTTGGAAAATAAATGTTGACATTGGTGTCATTTCATCGTAATTTGATCGCATGCATAGAGGACGTACAATATTTGGTGATCTTGGACATGGTGTCTGGGACATGTTGTATTCCGTGCATTATTCTATAGGAGAATAGCTCTATGAACGAAACACACGTTAAACGGACGATGCAATACACGTTCGACATCTCGGACGATGGTGATGATACATCTTATCACATCAACGTCAAAAATCATGACCATGACGCGGGCGTATATGTCATGCGCCACACATCTACCATTGATAATGATATTGTACGCACATGCATTGCACACTTCGCAATGTCATTCATCGTACATGTCTCATTTGAAAATCTTGATGGTATCATGTGTTTATGTCTTGACATCGGATATGTGTCATGATTGATAATCCAGACAAACAAATCAAATGCGCGAAATCTGCCATTGAGCAGATGGAAACGCAACGCGTCATGAATGATGTCGTCAACACGGGGGTTATTCTTCCGTGTGAGACATGTGACGTTGCACGATCATGTATGATTCGTATTGATCTATCGAACGCATGTGATCGTATGTATTTGATACACACGAATTAATAAGAATAAGGAATATCTATAATGCATATACGTGAATTAAAGAGCGTGGGTCATCACGTTGATACCGTGACGGGTTACATCTATCCGTCATTCAAAGAGGGTGGATTTCAAACCTATGGGACGCATCTTGCGGATATCGAAGATGATATTACGTGGGACAAACATCTATCAAACGAAGATCGTGTCATATTGAATGAATGTCCGAAGATTGCAATGGACGTGACCGATGGTCTTGATATTGGTTACGTGTTGGAATGGATTGAGAATCATCTTGGCGACGTAGATGAGGGTACTGTCATTGCGTCTCTTGGACGGATGGACATGACGGGTGAGAACATCAGCACGGTTCTTGATCAATGGCACATCATGAATCAATCTCTTGACGTGAATCCGACGTTGGAAGAGGACATGTTATCTCTTACGGGTGTCGTGTCATATCGTCATTTGGTTGATGTGCTCTCGAATGAAATCGCGGGGTATCGCGGGGAGAGTACGGAAATCCCATACGGCATTGCAATGACGATCTGTTTCCCACATGGCGCGGATGAGAAAACTCTTCGTGCGTGGTGCAACGCATTGCCAGAGATACCAACAGATCAACATGGTCATATCATATCACATTTCTATCGCATCAAAGCGAGTATGACCAACTAACGAATGAATAACGCGTGGGGCGTGTCTTCGTATGCGCCCCATTACAAACATGGGAGAACGGGCAATGAGACAATTTGTAATTCTAACATCACGTCATGAGAATGATGGTGACGTGATGGTGGCGATAGATGAAATTGAGTCTATCGTCGAAGTTAAATGGCAAGATGGTATGCGTATGAAATTCACGGACTACCGCAGTATCACACTTACAAGTGGCAGAACAATTGAAGTGAAAGAACACGTTGTTAATATACTGGCTGTTATTAAGGAGGTAACATCATGATCAACGTAATGAGTATGAATCAGAATGACACCGTGCTTGCACGCACACGTCATACGGAACAAGAGGATGCAGACTTCGCATTTGATCTTATGTTGAAGGCCGTGCATCCACGACCAAGCATGTGGACACTTACAATCAATCCTAATGTGATGGTAGCATCATTACCAACTGGCGTATTTGGGCGTGGTGGCGCGAGGTGTGTACGGATGGAGGTGGATCACGCATGATGATAGATGGTAAATCAGTATTTAGAAAATCTAATAACATATGCCCAGCATGTGAACGATTTACTGGTTTATATAATCGTAATGGTGTTCAAGTTGGAAATGAAACTCATAATGCACATATCAGGGAAGTATCCGCAATACCAGAGCATACCACGCATCATCTGATGTGGCGTGTGAAGCATGCTTGGGTGTGTAATGGAGGGCACGCATGACTCTAACTGAAACGCAAGTCACGCGTATGATGCGCGCTCACAACATATCACGTGAACGTGCTGAGGCCTTGACGATACAAGAAGCAATGGACATGAATACGACGAAGATATACTTACACGCGAAACATAACTATGATGCCATGAAGAGAAGGCAGAAGAAGGAGGCAAAGAAGTGACATTCATGATTAAGAAGTATGGTGACGGAAGTGACGCGTTAGAGGCGTATGACGCTGGTGATGATTTCGCACAGGCACTAGATAAATTCTACGCAGAAATACTTGACATCGACGATGGTAGTGGGGAACTTACTATTAACAGTAGTATCAATGGTCTCATGTTTTCTGCGGATGATCTTGGATTCGGTGAGATCATGGCAATTACGATGAGTTGGGAATAATCTGCACCTTCATATATAATTTAATATGAAGAGGCACAACATAGGAACTTATACATGGCGATCTGGATGATCAACGGAAAGCAAGTAAAAGGTAAACCTCACAAATGTAAGTATTGGAATACTTGCGTATTGAAAGTTAATTGTATAAGTAAAACAGGTGTATGTCTTATAGAGACAGCACCAAAGGAGAAAAAACATGAAACCACAAAGAACGACGAAGGGTAAGCAACCTTGGCTCCGTCCAGCACAATGCATGGGTCATATTGATAACCGATACACAGACCCATACAATGCGAAGTTCCATGAGTGTGTAAGCATGGTATCCGTGAGTGATGACGCAGACCCTGAGATTGCGAAGATGATTATGACGGATGTGTTCGGCTTGCAAGTACACAATGGTAATCAGAGTACTGCGAAGTTGGTGCAAGGATGACATTCAATGACATAACGAAGACGAAACGTGAACTTCGTCGCGTACGGAAACGTCAAGAGTGGATGGATAGGTACGGGAATCTCATCTTCTGGACGATCATCACACTGTTAGTAGCAATATACCACTGGCTTCTATAACTTGCGTTGCCGTTGGAAGATGGCTTTGTTATTCGGTGCACTTCTTGCATTGCATAGCACAACGCCACTGGAATGTGACCACTCTGCCACGTTACGTAGAATGGATGCACGTATAACGGAACTTACAATGCAACTGGAGAAGGTAAAGGAAGATCGTGATATGTATAAGAATGCAGTAAACCTCGCTTCACTCATGCGCGCTAGTATCGTGATAGATGGAGTCGAGAAGAACATGGGAGGTCGTTAGATGAACAAAGTAATAAAGTTTAAGCATCCAACTATTGAGAATGCTTATCTATTTGTATCAGGTAGAAAGAATGAAGATATATCAAATGGTGTGACACCTAATATAACATTCTTCTATGCTGATGGAGATATAGGCGCAGAATGGGAGCCTCAGTATGGTCCTATTACAATCATCACTAAATGTGAGAAAGATCATTTTAAAGATGAACCTGAAGATAGTTATCAAGAAGTTAAAGAGCATTGGTACTATGAATATTGCACAGGTTTCGGTAATTGGTCTCAACTTGCTGTACAAGAAGAAGGTCTTCACACGGCATTGATAGCAGGTAATGATGAGATGATATTCTCTATCCTAAAGAAATGGGCTACTAATGATAGGTAAATTTATGATAATGTTGCTATTAACAGGACTATGCATCGCGGGTGCGTTGAATCACTTCCGCACAAGTCCGTCAACAAGTATGGTATTCACCGCTTGGGGTGCGTTAGTGCTCATCGGTTGGTACTTTGATTATAAACATGATAAAGAACGGAGGGAATAACATGAGTATATTCCAATCTGATGGGTTAAGTGGAGATGAACGTAGTGCTATTAGTATTGACGCGCTACCAAAGGCAGTAGTTGATACGTTAGAGGAGATACTTCCAAGTAAGCTAATGCTAACTGGAATGATCACCGCATACATGGCCGCGAAGGCGCATGATAGAGGTAGGCATCCACTTGAAGTATTATTAGAGAGTGACGGAGATGCGATGGATGTACTACATAGACGATACATATTGTATAGTATGACTACCACCATCATCATCGCAGAGGTACTACTTGATCACGGCATGGAGGCGGAGTCTGCAAGTATGAAGGAAGATAGTGGCATCCCACTTAACTTCTTCAACTACTATCGTCACGAACGGCCTACGTATATGGAGTTTGAGAAGTTCATAGCACCACGTATGAAGGACATTCAACAGGACGAGTGTGCTGATTGTGAGACACTTGAGTGTCAGGATAATCCACTTCATAACATAGCAGGTCACTGTGACACTCCCAACTGAGAGACCCACAGTATGTGAAGCGTGTAATAAGGTACTTGATAACAGGGATAAGATGAAACGATTCCAGATTATCGTCTGCGAACACTGTCACCACGTTATGGAGTATAAGACTGCTGGCACACGCAGTAAGAGTAATAAGAATGTGGTACTTAACGTCAGTAGTATGTCGAAGGAAGATGCTACGGAACTAATGAAAATGTTAGAAGGGATGTTATGAATTTACTAGAAGAGACAATACATGCTATTAAGAATAGTGGTCATGAAGTATTAAACATAAAGTTTATTGGATCACAGAAGTCTGGCTATCAATGTACATGGGAGGAGTATGAAGTTCTTGCAGATAAAGAATATGATGCTGGCTTCGGTGGGGCTGAGGTGGCAAGTGACCTAATCATTGTATTCAATGATAATACTTATATGACTCGTGGAGAATATGATGGAAGTGAGTGGTGGGAGTATAACGTACCATTTAAGATGCCAGAGGAGTCTAAGAATATTAAGACTCTATTTGATGATGGATACTGGAGGGACTTAAAAGATATACATGAACATGAAGAATAGTAATGCACCTACATATATAATTTAATAGGAAGAAAGGAAGGTTATAGATGTATGAAGTAAAGATATCAAGTATGAACTTTGAGAATGATGAAGTTGAAGTCACTATCCATCATAAGGACTTTGAAAATGTAATCTACGCGAATGTGGAGATGCAAATCTCAGCAGATGTGAAAACTAGTATCAGAGATGTCCTCGTGCATAAACATAAAGAGGATGTATCCAACTTCGACCTCATCAAAGTAATCGTGCAACATGAGAAGACTATCGTTGAGAAGTATACTCACTGCTTCGCGGTAGCAGGATGAGTCGCAACTACGTAACCGCAGTTCGCGTTGACGTTAGTAAGTTGGCCGCGCTTGCAGACTACTACCTCGAACAGGATATACCAGTCGCTAGCGCCGCAAGTGTCATATCACAGGTGTTAGAGGACTTCCACCTATTGCTATCGACGCGGAAGGAACTTAAGACGCGGTACATGACAGAGGATGCATTTAGTCGCATCGGTGCACTATTCGGTCATACTAAGAAGACGCAAGATCACGTGTTACAACTTGCGAAGAGTATCGGCGAAGAGACTGTGCACGAGGTGAATAATAGTACTATGGATTTACTAAGTGGTATCAAGGCGGACCTTGGCGAGGAAGAGGGTGCATAAACGTGCATCCAGATAATCGTAACCCTGATGAAAATAAATGTTGCATATGCCATTTATTCATATTATATTGATCGCATGACGAAGAGGAGAATCGACGAATGATTTCTACACAGTACAAAGAACGTAAAAAACCAGCACCGAAACCAAAGCCTATACCTGTCGCAAATCTCGTACCGAAAAGGATAGCACGAGTTGCGCGCTTCACCAACCTGTTGAAGAACCTAGACGGGGAAGCATTTGCTATATTTAATAAAGTACCACTTTGGCAACAAGAAGAATTTATAACGGACTTTGAATCTACCTATGGTAGTATTAAGCAGTTACGGAAGTCTGTTAGGTGATTTGTATCTCCCATGATACAGCCCGTTGGTCGACTGTGTTCCCCCCACGACTGATCAGCGGGTACTATTACCTGCGTGGGTGAGGTCGGTATAGAATTGGGCTCATTTCTATATCGGGTGTGCAACATCTACGCAGGGAAGCATTGCAAAAGAAGCAATAACACGCAAGCGCAAAGACGCGCAGAAACAACAAAATGAGGAGGCCTAAGAATGGCTGAGATCAAAGCAAAAAAGAATGACGTTGAAGTAACCATCGAGTATGACTTCAAAGGTAACTTGGAGGGTGCAGTAGAGGCCTTCGGTGAAGAAGTTGTATACAGTGGATTCGTCAGTAAGAGTGTCATCACAGCACAGGCCGCGATGCGACGTTACATCGAGACTGGTAAAGATGAAGATGAGATTCAAGAACTGATGAATGGTTGGAAGCCTGGTGTCGCACTTAAGGGTGAAAGTGATCCTGTCGGCGCACTGGTACGGAAAGCCAAGGCCATGGAACCAGACGCACGCGCTGAGTTCATCGCTGAATTGGAAGCACGACTGGCACAAGCCTAACGCGCATCTATTAGTACTCGCAAGGAGGGCGTTGCATATCAGCGCCCTTCTTTTATGCGAAGATGAATATCTGTCAAAATGATCATGGGATTGATCTACATATTTAATTTAATAGGAAGGTGGGATTATGAAAGTTATTTGGAAATTTACTCTTGAAGTTAACGGGGAACAACGTGTGACTATGCCTATTGGCGCACGACTATTAACTGTACAAGTACAAAATGATGTTCCATGCCTCTGGGCAATTGTTGATACTAGTAATATTAAACCAGAAGACCATATCATCAAAATGTATGGTACTGGTCATGAGCATAAAGAAATAGATGGTACATACCTTGGTACGTTTCAAATGATGGTAGGTAGTGCATTAGTATTTCACGTATTTGAGATGAATGTATGAGTAACCCTGCAACCTATCAACTACCAGCAACGCATGACCCACCATCTGACCCTTTCAATGGAACGGAAGAGGATGGACTCCATGAAGATGAAGTATACACGTGTCCTTGCGGCTGCACAGTGCCATATGTAGAGGCAACTGAACGAATGAGGGACTATGGCAATTGTGAAGATTGTGATAGTAGTATGTTTGACTAACATGGCCTTTGCGAGTATATACACATCTTGAATTATCAAAGTTTCTTGAACTACCCACAGAGGAAGAACAGGTGAAGAAATGACAAATAACATAGGGAGAACAACATGAGTGCAACTAGTGACATTCGTGAGTACGGAACAGACAGCGTGTTCGCGCAACTCAATCGTAAACTTAAGGTCATACGAAAAGATGTAAATGCCCTTAATGGACAAAGTGTGAAGGAATCACAGACGAAGGCTGATACTATTAACAATTTGTTAGACGCACGAAGTATCATCACCGCACTGATAAGTCACGTTCGTAAGTGAGAACGGGGATAATGCTTGCTCACCCACTCAATAAGAAGTGGTTGGCCAAGTGGTTCGCAGAGGATGAGCGGATAGTCGTACAGCCGAAGTTAAATGGCCTTCGTTGTCGCGCTATCATAAAGCCCACCGAAATTCAACTATTAAGTAGTCAAGCAAATCCATTTGATATAGTGCATATCAGTGACCAACTGCGCACGTTAGCGAACATCGTGCCTATGGAAACATTGAATCAAATTACACTTGATGGTGAACTGTACAAGCACGGGATGCCCTTCCAAGAGATAAGCAGTCGCGTGCGTCGTCAGTTGACACGGCATGAAGATCAATCGTCACTGACATATACCATCTTCGATCGCATAGACCCACTTCACGATCAGATGAAACGTATTGACTTCGTCGCGTACCTCCGTAATATCATACTGGATAACAGTCTCCACGCATTGCACATACTACCAACATTCATTGTGCATAATGAAGCGGAACTTGCCACCTATTACCAAATGTTCCTTGATGATAATTACGAAGGCATCATCTTACGAAGGGCAACTGGTATGTATGAGGAGAAGAAGAGTCAATTCCTCATGAAGTTGAAGCCACGGAAGCAAGTTGAGGCAAATGTGATTGGTACAGTAGAGGAACGTGATAAGTATGGGCATCCTAAGGGAACACTCGGTGCCTTCATGTGTGAACTTGACAATGGCGTGCGCTTCCACGTCGGTAGTGGCCTTAATGCGAATCAGCGAAGTAAGTGGTGGGGTCAGACGACTGACCTGCCTAATAGGATATTAGTATTTTATCAAGAACTTAGCACCGATGGAGTGCCAATATTCCCGATCTTTAAAGAAGTCGTTTCATAGCGGAATGATGACAGTGATGAAGCGGGTTACTCGCACGTGATGCTTCATCGGCTGCCCTTCGTGTACCCAACTGGGCGGGCACGGATGCTGGTTCGACGTCAGCAAGGGCGCGTGGCTACATATATAATTTAATATGAAGAGGAGGGCGTATGAAGACTGCGCACTTACGAAGAACAAGTAAGTTAATTAAGGAGAATATCAAGTCATTAGAGGAACCTAAGATGACTGACCTTCAACTTGAACTACTTGCAACAATGACTGAAACCATTGAGGCGTTTGAACGTACCTTATATGATGAGATAGCCGCTAGTAAAAGCACTATTCAAAAGGTACTTGAAACACTCAAGCAAAATAAGGAGTAAGCACATGGGACACATACCGCCCCATAAGACGTGGGAAATCCATGACGCCAGTAAGTTACAGACGTTCATGGGCTGTCCACGAGAATACTTCTACCGATATGTCCTTGGATGGGAACCAGAAGGGTCGAACGTACATCTCGTATTCGGCAGTGCCTGGCACCTTGCAATGGAGACATTATTGTTAGAAGGTTACACTGCTGAAGCCGTTGCTCACGGATATGATCAATTCATGGAAGAGTATCGGAAGACATTCACCGAAGGCGACGACATGACTAATGGTGTGAAGACTCCCGCAAATGCACTTCGCGGACTTACTAACTACGTAAAACATTGGCGTGGGTTGGATAAGTTTGAAGTACTTGAGACGGAAGTCGCAGGCATCGTGCCAGTGCGAAGTGATGCAAACCTTCACTTCCGCATTGATGCTATCGTTCGTGATATAGGACCAGGTCCTCGCGGTGGTAAGGTGTTCATCCTCGAGCATAAAACTGGTAGTCAGGATAGTCGTCAATGGCGAGATCAATGGTCGCTGTCGATGCAGGTCGGTCTGTATACGCATGTCCTATACAGTAGTGGACTTGTCGACCCGAAGGAAATATTCGGTGCTGTCGTCAATGGAGCTATCATTCGGAAGAACGATGAAGCCTTCGTCCGCGTACCAGTTCGTAAGACCGCTGACCACATGCGTACGTGGCTATGGAATGTGAAGCACTGGTACGATATGATTCAGTGGAACTTTGCTGAACTGGAGCAGTGTACACCTGATGAGCCCGTCATGATGGCCTTCCCGATGAACACTGGTAATTGTACCAAGTACTTCGGCTGTGCATATCATGACTTCTGCACCGCATGGGCTAATCCCCTTAAACGATGTGAAGCCACGCCTATGGGATACCAGACTCGCTGGTGGAATCCTGCAGATAATGACAGTACAGCGAAGAAGGTACTTGAACTGGAGGCACCGAAAGATGAGTGATCTTGCAATTAAATTCCTTGATGAGCAGATTAAAGTAGCAGTGACAATAATAGCAGGATGTGAGGGTGATGTAGCAGATGCAGAGCAAGCGTTAGAACGCGCACAAGTTAAACGAACGAAGGCGCACGATCATATGACCATGCTTGAACAACTACAGACTAACCTCATAGCGAAATCGTGAATGGCATACATCTATGTCCTTGGTGTGAGTTCCCTGTGATGACTAAGCAGTATGAAGGTTGTTGCAGTAAAGAGTGCCTACGGAAAGCGAAACGATTTCGGGAGAACCTTAAAATGATGAAAGGTAAACTTAAAGATGAAAAGAAGAAAACCGTATGACGTGACTATCACTATGGCTGATAATGGAAGCATTGCACAAATTGGATGTAAGAAGTTTGTCGTAAGTGATAATGATAAGGAAGCGCAAGATGCATTGAAGCAGTATCTATTCGGAAGTGAAGAAGAGGTAACTGCTTTGTCGAAGAAGTATGATGAAGGACCTGGCGCTTGCCCTGAATCAGATATGCCTGATGATTGTTGTGAACCAGCAAGTCCACCTGAAATACGAATAAGTGAGCCCAGGCAGTGAATGACAGCGTACTAGACCTAAGAAACAGGGCGCGTGAGATTCAAGAACTATATCCAATCGACGATGCGATTAAGTTCAGCGCACTTGTAATGGGTCTACGTGGTGTAGGTAAGACTACACTACTGGGAACTGCGCCATATCCCCTCCTCGTCGATAGTTTCGATCCAAATGGAACTGTCGTCCTGCAACAGATGTATCCTGAAGAATGTCGTGATGGACGCATACTGATCAGGAAGTGGTGGGGTGATCGGGCTAAACGTCCTCGCGTCTTCAAGGCGTGGGAAAAGCAGTTCGAGATTGACCTACAAAGTGGCTTCTTCGATGCACTCGGTACCTATGCAATTGATAGTTACACGATGTTGCAGGATGTCCTATCCAACTGTGTTGGTATGACTGGTAAGAGTGCGAAACTTGACATCGGCGCACTTGCAATGGCCGACTACCAAGCACTGTATGCAACTGTGAAGGACATCATCAATATGGCATCCAACTGTGACTGTAACTTCATCATGACAGCACACACTGTTGCTGATAAGGATGAGTTAACAGGTGAAGTGACAATTGATATAGATGCCTATCGTAAACTCCGTACATCCGTACCACTACTGTTCACTGAGAAGTATGTCCTCATTAAAGAGACGACCAGTGCTGGTGCGAAACATATCTTGTTAACGCAAGACTTCAAACGATACCAAGCAAGTACACAGATAGGTGCAGGTGGCATCTTCACTACGAAGGAAGAACCTAATATCAAGATGCTATTAAAGAAGGCTGGCATGAGTGATGCTGATAAGCCTAGTTTAATATCATGAGGAAGCGTGTATACATAGACGTGGAGACAACTGGCCTCAATCCGAAGACTAATAGCATCTGGCAAATCGCAGGTGCTGTTGAATTGGATGGAGAAGTTGTTGAGAAGTTCAACTTCCGCGTACGACCTATCCTTGGTAAGGAGATTACACTTGGTGCCTTCGAGGGTAAAGGCTATCGGCAACCAATGCTGGATGAGATAGAAGGTTATCACCAACTGACGACTGATGAGGAGAAACTCCTTGCAATCACGCAGTATATAAACACCTTCCCATACCCAGTGGCGATACACGCTGGCCTACTCCAAACGTTAGAGAAATACATTGGCAAGTATGACCCGAAGGACAAGGCGCACCTCACTGCATACAATGCGCGCTTCGACAGTGACTTCCTACGCCAATGGTTCTACGACTTGAATGATAAGTATTACGGGAGTTGGTTCTTCACAGTACCACTCGACGTATTACAACTCGCAACGTGGCATTTTGAAGATGTCCGTGCACAACTACCTAATATGAAGCAAGTGACTGTGGCGCAGACACTCGGTATTGCGGTAGATGAATCTCGCTTACACGATGCGCTCTACGATGTAGAGATCGCGCAACTAATAGTAAGAACCATAACCGCCATTAACGTGGCAGAAAAAGAAGGAGGAGCAAATGACGCTTCTTGATTTAAACTTAGACGATGCAAAAGAACCAGAAGTCGTGCCAGATGGAGAGTACGAACTACAGATCAGCGCTGCACCAGTTGAAGGTGTCGGTAATGAGAGTGGGAAACCTTACATTCGCGTCCCTATGAAAATTATAGGCGGCGACGGACTCAGTGAGGTGGAGTTCCCAGGTGGTCTGTCTGACATCTGTAGCCTCCCGCATCCTGACGATGACGACGATCAGAGGAATAAGAAACTCCTCAAGTTGCAACGTCTATGTAAAGCCTTCGACATCGATTATAGTGGTGGACTTGACCTAGCCACATTTGAAGGTAAGACTGGTTGGGGTATCCTCGGTACTGAGACAAGTGACCAATACCCAGATAAAAACTTCGTCAAGAAGTATGTAGCAGGCGCTTAAGCAGGACTGGTAGGAATAGGGTGGTGCTTCCACAGGCCACCCTTCCCTTACAACTATTGATTACAATAGAGTTCGTCGGTGATGAGATGGATGGTGCAACTATTGATATGCTAAATCCAACTCCCATCCACAAAGTTAAAACGGCACGTAATACTATATTGATCTACACGTTAGATCTCGATGGGCAAAAGCCTGTATACAGGTATCATCACACAGAGGAGGGTGCTCCACCTTCCTATTTAAATTTACATGAAGGTGCAACAAATGAAGAGGAATGAATATGACTAA
>Ga0233437_1003838_pt1 | contig 18881 bp, 12 predicted proteins | sample SI_122_August201_FD_182714 | JGI IMG/M metagenome (GOLD analysis project Ga0233437, IMG submission 182714) | Seawater microbial communities from Saanich Inlet, British Columbia, Canada - SI_122_August2016_200_MG | ecosystem: Environmental > Aquatic > Marine > Inlet | place: Canada: British...
ATAGATTGAGATTGCCGTATTCATTATCTGAGTTGATGTCAAAGAAAGATTTTTGTTTACCAATCACATTGTTTGTAATGTAAAGCGGTAAAAGCGTATCAATACTTTGATTATCTGACCTAATGGCTCCATTGCTAATTAGACTCCGTGTTGCTAAAAAGTAATTGCAAAAACTTTGTGGGGGTGCTTTTCTAACAGTAATTAGAGCGATATTTTTATTTGTCACCATATGGCGCATTACATCCAAACGTGCGCGAGTAACCAATTTAGAATCGTACACGATATAGCGATAATCAAAAGGGCGATAAAGTATTGTAGTTATCTTGTCTTTAGCAACTTTATGCTTCCGAGCAAGGGCTTCGGCTTCTTGAAGGCTAAATGCTATGGTTTCACGATCCTGTCCCGTAACTATACCTGGCGAGTTTATGGGCATAATATCGGTGATTTTCCATTGTTCTTCTTGTTCGGAAATCAATTCTTTTGACTGTCTTATAAATAAGTAATAAGGCGTTTGTGGAGTTAATTCTTCCCAATTTGCAGAACTTATATTACTGTTGCTTGCCATCAGCCATTGATATTTGAAATCTCGTAAACCAAATAAATCTGCCCGAAATACTTTGGTCGGAACTGTTGCCTTTGTGTGCCTTACCAAGAAACAAATAGAAACACCTTGCTGTATGTCAAAAACATTTTCGTCTTTTGAGCCGTCAGGAGAAGTTTCTGATTTTTTTGTATTGCCATGCAAATCTAATGTGTAAATTTCATTGAAGGTTTGCATAAGTTGCTGTCTCATGCCGCGAAAAGTCGGATTGTCCAAATAGCCGTGATTGGTAATCATGGCAAGAATTCCAATTTGTGGTTGCTGAATATTCCATTGCCCAAAACGTAAGAATTTCACATAATCATCTTGCAACCATTTTGAATTTCTTTCTCCCAATGGTTTGCCATCTAATTGATAATAATCCTGTAACAACTTGCCAATAAAATTCCAAGAGCCATCATCGTTTTTACTCGCATTGGCTGAATGGCCAGAATAGGGCGGATTGCCAATCACCACAGTAAAATGCACGCCGCGCTTCACATCATTCACCGCCTGTGACTCATGTCCAAGCGCCTCAAACAAACTGGCGGCGCTGCCCTGTGCCAGTTGCGAAGGTTCTTCCAGCGCGTTGGTCAGGTAAATATTGGCGCGTTGGTCGCTGGCAAAGCGGTAGCCCGTTTCGTACAACTTCAAACCGATTTTCATGTGGGCAATCGCATACGGAGCCATCATCAACTCGTAGCCATACAGGCGCGGCAAAAGCGACGTTGGCACGTACTCGTTCCACGCCGCTTGGATCTGCGCCTCTTTATAGCCCTGCTGCTTCCACTTGGCGACCATCGTCTTGTAAATCACATCAATCACTTCCACCAGGAAGGTCGCCGTCCCCGTGGCAGGGTCGAGAATCATCACAAAGAACGAGTTCGGGTCAACGTCTTTGGGGATTTTCACCTCCGCGTTACGGGCGTGCATTTCACCCCACGTCACCGTCGCCGCCAGCCCAGCCTCCAAACCGAATTCCGATTGCAGCAGTTCATGCACGCCGCGCACAATATAAGAAACCACAGGCTTGGGCGTATAAAACACCCCGCGCTCCACCTTCAACTCCTTATCGTATGCTGCCAGAAAATCTTCATAAAAACGGATGACGGGGTCTTCGCCCTCGGCGCGGTTATTGAAATCGCGCAGGATGGCAGGCAGGTCGGTCTCATCACTGCGCAGCAACTCCACTACATCCTGAACGCCCAGTTCATCAAAGTCGATGTCGCCCTTCTCCCGTCCGCCCACGTGCAAAAAGGTTTGCAACATCTCTTTCAGGAAGGGGTTGGTAACAGGCACCATATCGCTGACGTTCTCTGCCACTAAAGCGGTACCAAGCCCACCCGCAGAGAGATCCGTGCGCGAGATGGCAGCAGTCAACAGCCCGTAGGTGATGGTCTGCGCGTACGTATCCGCAAAATCCGCTTCGGTCAGGTCATGGATGAGCGCGGTCTGAAACGCCTTGTGAAGTTTCCGCAGGCGACCGAGTTCGGATTCATGCGCCATGATGGTCTCAGCCGCCGCGCGGATATTGCGCGCCAGTTCCGCCAACCGCGCCGCCAACGCATCTGCCGTGCGAATCACGTGCCCGGGCTTATGCTTGAACGCCTCCATCCACTTCTGGCTCCACGAATGCAGATCGTCCTGACTTTGGGGCCAAAGCAGTTTCTCTTTCAGCGTTTTTGCGATGTAGTCGATCTTCAACGCGGTATCTGCCCCATCCCACCCCAGTACACGTAAAGTGGGTAAATCCCCGCTTTCTTGATGAAAATGCGCAAAGGTTATTTCACGAGAATCGTCTTTTTCATCACCCACAGCAGAAATGAATAAAAGGTCATCCATAAGCCATGTGGCTTGGTAAGCATTCCTGCTACGCTGTTTGGTCACCAGAGCATTCAAAATTCGGCGCATAATGGTGATGGGCAATCGCTTTTGTTCAAAATCTATCCAGAAAATACCCCACGGTTGACCTGAAATTAGCGGGCGCAACTGCCTGATTTCGCGTATTTTGACCGCAGAATTGGCATCCAACCCTAATTCATCGGGGGTGTATTCGAAAGTAAGCTGATCTACCTGGGCGGTTTCTTCGATGGGCCAATCCAACTCATCGCGTAAATAATCGACAAGGGCATCAAAGCTGGTCAACGAACGGATTTTTTTGATTTCGGTGGTGTCCATAGGAGTTCCCTTTTTTTACAGGTATTGCTCTAGCCAGGCAGAGTCTACATTTTGCACATAAGACCATCCGCCCGACGTGGTGCGGTCTGTCGAAAGCGGAGAGTTATCGCTGATTTTTATCAATTCAGAAACAGAGAAGGGATCTGAAAGTTTTTTCAAACGCCAGATTGAGAGCAGATTTTTCTCATTAGCATCCATATAGACTCCCGCCTCTGTACGCTGGAACATATAGATCAAACGGTTCATTACCATCAATTCTTTTTCGCCAAGCGCCTGCTTATCATGCCAACCCACCAATTTGCCCGTATAGCAGACTTTATTTAACTTATTCGTCAGCGAGAAAAATACCCGCACGGGCTTCTCAACTGTCGGGGAATTCTCAGCAAGTTTCGCAATATTTCCTTTAGCATAGGGCTGTAAAAAAAGAATCTGCTCAGGCAAAACAGACTGAACAGCCAGAATATCTCTTAAAACATCATCATAAACGCCGTTGATAAAAAGTGAATAGTCGCTCATTATGCCTCCTAAACCAATTCCATCCAAGCCAATAGAGTGGCGCTTACGCCAACAGGAGCTTGTACTTTTTTCATATAAGAATTGAGAACGTGTTTATCCATCTCTAAACGAATCTCTTTCAAATCCGTGCGTGAGATTGCGTTGCTACGCGGCGTTTCGGGGTAGCAATGGATCCAGCTAAAAATTTGCGCTGCGCTCTCGGTGATTTTCTGGCCTTCCACATCGTACACATACCAGCGCGTGACGCTGACTTCTTCGTCCCATTCGCCTTCCGCATTCTTGGCAGGCAGGCGATAGCAAAAGAAAACGGCTTTGCTATCAGGGTTGACGTGCTCTTTACCGCTAAACAGGCGCAAGGGCATCAAACGGGCTGTTTCTGTTAGATAGGGATGATCTTTAAGAAGCTGGTCATACGCTAAACGCATCTCCTCGATGGACGTTGTCTTGCCTTCATAGGCCTTGTTGAAATCCCGCAGCGCTTCATAATCATCTTCAGGTGTCAGCAACTTCTTACCCTCGATCCCGAAGGTCTTGGAAATAGTCAATGTCTTGTGGGTAACACGCTCATATAGACTCAGAATCTCATTCAGCTCATCGGGCGGCAGGAAATTCCACAAGTGTACAGTCCCCCGTACATCCTTGAGTTCGGGGTGGTCGGCAATCATTTGATCTTCAACTTCAGGGGTAAGCCGTCGATCCACACGACCGATACGCTGCATCAGGCGCACGGGGTTCCAGTGCAGGTCATAATTGATGATGCAAGTCGCGTCTTGTAGATTCAAGCCTTCTGCTAGGACATCGGTGGTCACCAAAACACGCGTTTCTGTTTTTCCTTGCTCGTTCAATTCCGCGCTGGATAAGCCATTATAGTAAGGGGAGAAAGTATGCACAGCTTCACTGGCATTATTGCGGGCACTGTCTACCTGCATCAAAGGACCAATTTTCTTATCCTTAAGTTGTTCTGCCAAATAACGTGCGGTTGTCTGATACTCAGTAAAAATCAACACTTTGTTATCTTTCAAGGTCTCATCTGTGGTGAGAAGTTCAATTAGGGCTTGTAATTTATCGTCTTCATCAGGATTAAAATTAATCAGAACTTTCAGAAAATCCGCAAGCTGATCCATATCCATGACCGCATCCAGCACCATGCTGGTTACGTCAAATTTACGGTCATCCAGCTTCTTAATCTTGACCTTGAAAATATCGGGGATGATGTCTTCTTCGAGTTCCTCTTCGGCTTCTTCATCAGTTGGACGAACGTGCCGTGCTTTAATATGCTCAGAAACTTGCTCCATTAAAGTATCATTTATGTTTTCCCAACGCTTAGCCCTTTTAGGAGCATGAAGACGCACGAAATACAAAAGTTTGAGCAGCAGGTCTTCGCAGGATGCCTGAAAAGAAACCGCCGAACTTTCAAAACGCTTCAAGAGCAGCGTACGGATCAAACCCACAATTTGGGTTTGGCGTCCGCGCTCAAAGGCATCCACATCCTCTGCTCCGGGCAAAAGATAATTTACGGGAGCATAAATTGGCAAAGAAACGAGCGGTGGTTTAGGCGGTTTATTCTCGAACGACTTACGCAGTAAGTCAATCAGCTCACCGTAGGTCTTGACAAGTGAATATTCGGCAACTTGCGGGTCTTTTCGATGGGGAAACGTAACCTGAAAGCCATTCTCCTCTTGCGCAAGCGAGCGTCGCACAAAAGCACGACTGCGCTGCACCACCAACGCCTGAAAGAGATCGTCATCTGCCAAAATTTCCTCGGCTTTTAGCGGGTCAATCTCTACATCCTGTGTATTCCCCACAACGGCTTGCAACGCCTTTTCCATCCGTCGAAAATGTCCCTTCAGCGAATAGATGCCAAGCGGGGCATCAGCGAAGTATCCCGGAGTTTCGCGGCGAGCGAAATACTCGATCAAATGCTGTAAATCCAGCAAACTATTATTGATTGGGGTAGCCGTTAGGAAGAAGAGCTTTTTCCCCTCAGTCATCTCATAGAATTTCCGCGCACGGTTTGAACTGATATTGCGGAAGTGATGCGCTTCATCGACGATGATTACGTCTGCGTTGTTGGAAATACTTTCCATTTTCTCTTGAAATCTGCCACCTCTCAATAAGTCAGTGTGGTTGAATATTCGCAAATTACTGTATTCATCATTTGCCATAGGCAGCAATTCTTTGATTTTTGCTTCCCATACATCTTTGCGCGCTGCTTTAGGGACAAATAATGCCACCCGTTTTCGGTCATGCAAAAGACGTTCAATCAGCATCAAGCCAATATAGGTTTTCCCCAACCCGACCCCATCACAAAGCAATGCCCCGCTGTACTTGGCAGCGATATTCATCAACTGATGGTAGCCATCCTGCTGGTACTTGCTCAAAACGGGATAAATGGTTGATTCTGCCCTCTCCCACTCATCGACGGTTGCTTCGTGGCTACCAAAATAAGCCAGCATAGAGCGAGCGTAAACATCAAAAGGCTTGTACTCTTTCGTGTGATTCTCGATTACTCGTAAAAGCTCTGGAGTAACATCTTCAGCTTCATTCCAGTGGTGCTCATACCAGGCTTGCAATTCCGCAACTTCGCGCCGAAGCTGCACATTCAGCTCTATATTTTGGTGTAATCCCGGATGTGTAAAATTGCTGGAGCCAACCAGCGCTGCCGATCCAACAACTTTTAGGTTAGAGTGCGTGATATAGGCTTTCGCGTGAAATTTCTTCTTTTTATAAACTCTGGCTTCTATCTTGTTGGTTTGTAGCGCGTCAACAATCGCAGGAACCCCATCCAGGAAGTCGTTTTGGTCTTTTTCTTTTTCGATGCTTAAATCCAGTTTTTCTTTGATTTCCGATAACCCCTCTTCAAAAGCATTTTTCGTTCGCTTCGAGACTTCATCGCCCATCAAAAGACGGATTTTATCCAATTTTTGCCACTCCCCATTCAGCGCAAGCAATGCCCCAATCTCGAAGTAACCCGTCGCAATATCAAATTGGCTGGATATACTTGCCCATTCACGTAGGTAATTGGCTACCTTCCAATTCTCATCACTATTGTCAACGATGAAAAGGTCTGCGCCAGTTTTTTTGGGTTCATCAGGCATAATTATTCCCGTCCTTATTTCCTCGAAACGTTTTTAAACAAAACACCGCCAACTCAACTTGAGTAAGCGGCGCTAATATGCTAAGCTTGTCACGCCATACGCCGCATTGCGTAGGCCCGCCGGGAGTGTTTACGCACTGCTCGGCTTTTTTCTTTTGTGAAGTATAGCATGAAGGGTATATTAAGGCACAATATAAAAAGCGCACCTATTGAAGGTGCGCTTTTAAATGTCAGTTCGCCTTTATTTCTGGTGCAACCGTGGTGCAACCAGAAAAGAATTTAGGGACAGATTAGACAGAATAGATGTGTTTTAGTGGGGTTTTCAGGGAAAAATAGATGTTATTTTACCTAAAAGACACAGTAGACAGAAATAAATCTACTTCGAAGTCAGCTACTCTATCCATTGAGCTACGGGTGCGCGGGCGCAATTATATCCCTTTTGCAGGTATTTTGACTAGGCTTTAAAGCGTTCTAAATACTCCCCGTAGCCCTCTTCTTCCAGTTTTTCTACGGGAATAAAGCGCAAAGCTGCCGAGTTGATGCAGTAACGCAATCTCGTTGGGGTGGGACCATCGTTGAAGACGTGCCCAAGATGAGAATCGGCATGCTTCGAACGAACTTCGGTGCGCGGCACACCGATCTTGAAGTCAATGCGCGTATCAACATTTTCTTCCAATGGCTGGGTAAAGCTGGGCCAGCCACAATGCGCATCAAATTGGTCAAACGAGCTAAAAAGCGGTTCTCCGGAAACAATATCAACATAGATCCCAGCTTCTTTATTATCCCAAAACTCATTTCTAAAGGGTGGCTCGGTAGCTTCGTGTTGAGTAACTTGATATTGTTCAGGCGTTAGGCGTTCTTTCAATTCTTTGTCAGAGGGCTTTTTATATTCTTTCATTTGACTTTCCTCTTTATCATACCTGTAAAATTATCCACCAGCGATCTTTACTTTATACCCCAGTTTTTCTAATACATCTGCTATTTTCTTGCGGTGTTCACCTTGAATTTCTATCACATTATCTTTTACCGTGCCGCCGCTTCCGCAACTTTTTTTGAGCTTTTTGGCAAGTGCTTTTAACTCACTTTTTGGTAACGACAAGTTCTTGACCAGAGAAACAGGTTTTCCACCGCGACCTTTCGATTCGCGGTGGATGTAAACCGTCTGTTTTTGTTCTGAATGCTTTAAAGTTGGCAATATCTATCCACCTGTTTCTCGATCACTTTTAGGCTATCTTCCCAGAACTTCTTTTCACGAATATTGATTCCGAAGCGGTCGGCTAATTCTGCTGCGCGCCCTTCGCCGGTGCTGGCAAGCAAGTTGATATAGTCCGGGATGAATTCGTCGCCCCGTTGCTCGTAAATCGCGTAGAGTCCTGTTGCAAAAAGCAGTCCAAAGGCGTAGGGGAAGTTATAGAACGAGAGTCCTGCCGAATAGTAGTGCGGTTTCCATGTCCACATATATTTATGCAAATATCTTTCATCAAGCCCGTCGCCATAAGTTGCTTTCTGCGCTCTCTCCATGATCTCGCAGAGATCTTCGGCGGAAAGTTCTGCGTCAGCGCGGCGTTCGAAAACTTCTTTCTCGAAAAGGTAGCGAGAATAAATATCCACGATCACCTGGCTTGCGCCGAGCAGAGAAGTTTCCAGGATGGATAGCTCTTCAGCGGGATCTGTGGTCTGCGCAAGGACGGCGTTGACAACCACCGTTTCGCACATGATAGATGCGGTTTCAGCCAGTGTCATTGGCGTATCGCCCTGAAGAGCTGTTTTGCCTGCGCTGTAGATACATTCGTTGTGAAATGCATGACCCAATTCGTGCGCGAGCGTGGAAAGTTGGTCAAAAGTCCCGTCAAAATTGGACAGGATCCGTGATTCTCGAACATTCGGTACGCCCATGCAGAATGCTCCGCCGCGTTTCCCGACGCGCTGTTCGGCATCGATCCAGTTTTCGCTAAAGGCACGTTGAGCAAGGTCTTTTAGTTTGGGTGAGAAGCCGCCAAATTGTTCAAGAATGAATTCGCTTGCTTCCTGATAAGAGTATGTTTTGTTTGAATCACCAACTGGAGCAAAAACATCCCACCAGGGCAGCTTTTTTTTGCCAAGACGTTTTGCTTTGGCAAGAAAATAGCGCTGGAACATAGGGAAAGAGTCTTTCATTGCCTCAAGCATGGCTTCAAGCGAGGCTCTATCCATACGGGCGGCATCAATGGATGCGTGGAGTGCATCCTCACGCCCGCGTCGCTTATTGAGCGTATTTACTGTACCCTTAATGCCGTTCATAGAAGCTGCCAAAGGCTCTTTTACAGCCTCCCATGCTTCCATTTCTGCTTCGTAAGCACGCTTTCGAACATCTTCATCTGGATGAGAATGCAGATTGATCAGAGCGGGCGAAGAAAGTTCTTGCATTTCACCATCTAATTCAAAGTTGATCTTCATTTGTGACGTGACTGTACCTTGTAACTTTTCCCAGCCGCTTGTGCCGCTCAGGCTCAGTTCTGCTGCCAAAGCCTCTTCGTCTGAGTTCATCAGATATTGACTTTGCTCTGCAGTTTCCTGTAAGAAAAAGGCGTGTTCGCTTGCAGACGTTGAGTTTTCAATGATCTCTGGCAGTAAATGGGCTACAGAGCCAATCCATTCTTTTGCTTGAATGCCCAACATTCGTAAACGGACTTCGGTCTGCTCAAATTGAGAGAGAATTTTCTTTGCAAGTTGATCGAAGGAGTCTGTGGTGATAAAAGAGTAAATAAACGCGCCCAAAGTCTCGGCTAGATCGTAGCTCTTATTGAAGCGAGTGATCAGCTCTTCTGCCAATGCAGCAAGGTCTGCGACGGAAGAGTCTGGGGTATTTTGCGAAATCTTATTGCTAAAGAAAGTTTCAAAGTCATCGATTTGAGTTGATAGTTTCTTTAATCCGGCATTGAATTCTGGTGAATCAAGGCCAGGGTATACATTCGATAGGTCCCAATGAGGGGGTGTTGTTTTTTTCATCTAAGCTCCTGTTAGGGTAAAGATTTTTGGTTGTGGGTAAATTGAAGTGACGCGTTGATTCTGCGAGGAGCATGTTTTTGCGACGAAGCAGTCCCATCATCTGAAAAACGAGATTGCTTCAGCGATAAAACTGCTTCGCAAAGTCATCATCACTTATTGTTTTACCACTACCAGATTTTTTTTGAAATCAAAGTGCCCATGACAGCATCAGGCCAAAAATGGCGATCAGCAAGCCAAAGTGCAAAAATAGATTTGTGGTGGCTAGCCAGCTTCCAGGGAAAATGAATTGGAAGAGCAAATTAATAAAGATCAACACCATTCCAAGCATGGGAATTAGCCCCTTGCGTGGAGCCAGATACTCAGAAAACTCATCCAATGATGTTGAAAGTGTCTTTTTCTTTTTTTCTACCATTATATTTCCTCTTCAGAGCTTTGGTCTTCGGGGAGAATTTCCCATCCATCAAACTGCGCAACCAAGCGGCCGGGCAAACGCCCTTGTATCATTACACCGCCGCGCTCATGTTCAATTTTTTCAATTTGCCCTGATTCGTGAAAGATAGAAATGAGATTGCCTTGTTGGTAGGGGAGTCGCACAAGAATAGGCGTATAAGTTTCGTAAAGGCTTTTTTGCAAAAGTTTTTTTAGCGCCGGAATGCCGATTTTTTCTTGTGCGGAAACCGCAATAGCGCGCGGATAATTTTCCAAAGTCTCTTGCGCCGTTTCCTGGCTGGAGAGTAAGTCGATTTTATTGAGCGCCGTGAGCACAGGGATGTGGGCTGCATCGATGCCTTCCAGGGTTTCTTCCACAGCTTCAAAATGATTAAGTGCGTTAGGATGAGATATATCAACAACATGCAAAAGTAGGTCGGCCTCTGCGATTTCTTCCAATGTGGCGCGGAATGCAGCAACAAGCATGGTCGGGAGTTTTTGGATGAATCCAACCGTATCGGTAAAGAGAGATTGATAGCCACCGGGCAATTCTACGCGTCTCGTTGTGGGGTCAAGCGTGGCAAAAAGTTGATCGGCGACGTATACATCGGTTTGCGCCAATTGATTCAGGAGCGTTGATTTTCCGGCATTCGTATAGCCAACAAGAGCAACAATTGGCATTCGTGATTTTTTCCTTTTATCACGATGTCGCATTCGGTGGGCGCGTACTTTCTCGAGCTCCTCTTTGATATGAGAAATTCGCTTTTGGATAACACGTCGATCTACTTCGAGCTGTGTTTCGCCGGGACCACGCAAACCAACGCCACCCACGCCTCCTGCACGTCCGCCACCGCCGCCTGCCTGGCGGGCAAGATGTGTCCATGCGCGTGTTAAACGGGGTAGGTAGTATTCATATTGAGCCAATTCCACCTGCAACATCCCCTCGCGTGTTTTTGCGTGTTGGGCAAAAATATCAAGGATAAGAGATGTGCGATCCAGCAGACGGAGATTTTCCCCCAGCAACTTTTCTAATTCGCGTTGATGGCGTGGAGAAAGCTCGTCATCAAAAATGACGACTTGGCTAAGCGTGTCCTCTGCCAGGGCTTTCAGTTCATTAACTTTGCCTGCCCCGATAAAAGTTTTTGCATTTGGGCGGCTGAGTTTTTGGGTGATTTCTCCAACAACTTCCAGACCGGCAGTATCTGCTAGCAAAGCAAGTTCGTCAAGGGAATCGTCAAGAGGAAGTAAGCCCTCCTTCCCAAAAATTTCAACGCCCACGAGAAAGGCTTTTTCTCGTGGGGCTTTTGATGGATAGGTGTTTTTTTTACTCATTCAATTTTCTTTGTTTTCTGTAGGATTTTTTAATTTGTAGGCGTTTCAGACCCAAATAACTTTTCCATTTTGGGGTCAGCAGCTTCGCTACGGTCGGGGAGCAAAATGTGGAAAGATGTTCCGGGGCAAGTTTTTTCATCGCAACCAGGAGAGTCAACCCAAATCGTGCCTCCGTGTGCTTCAATGATTCCGCGTGTGATGGGAAGCCCTAATCCAGGACCGCCACCTTTGAATCCAGTTTTGCTGCTAGAGTGGAGCGACGCCTTGCCAAGCTGATTGAACTTTTCAAAAATACTTAGTTGATCTTCAAGGGAAATGCCAATTCCTGTATCTTTAATAGTAACCTCAAGGAAACCCGGGAGTTTTCTCCCATCAACAATGATCTTTCCCTTGTCTGGGGTGTATTTAATAGCATTGGTCAAAACATTGCGAAGTGCCTGATGAATGCGCTCAGGGTCAGCAAAGATTAATTGATCGTCGCCTTCAAAAGGGTTTATTTCCAGGCTGATTTCGCGGGCTTCGCAGCTGGGGCGTAGTTCTTTTTCTAAAAGCCCTAAAGCTTGTTTCAACCAAAGGGGCTGAAAATTTAACGAAAGGAGGCTATTGTCTATCAATGAAACATCGATCATATCGTTGATGATCTCGCGTAAACGTTTTACGCCACCTTTTACACCATCGAGAAGATTTTTTGCACCAGCATCTGTGATGCTCTCAATGATCATTGAGGTATATCCCTCAATTAGGGTTAGAGGCGTTTTCAGCTCGTGAGCTGCTACCGAAATAAAATTAGACTTGCTTCGGTCGAGTTGCTCCAGTTTGTTTTGGATCGTTGCTAATTCGTTTGCCATATAAGCAACGCGCTTATCTGATTCGTAGTGTGAAGCCTTGGACAGTGCGTAGGAAAAAACCAAAGATGTAGCGCTGAGCAATTCAAGCGATTCCTCTGGGGAGAGATTTTCTTTCGCGACATCAAAAGTGAAATTATTTGCTCTTGCTACTAAAGTTGAGAGATTATATTGTCCTTCTGCAAGGTCGCTCTCAGTGGGGGAGTTTGCCCAATCAAAAAGAACAGGATCTATCCACGAAGGATCGCCGCTTAAGATTGCTTGCTCAAGAAGATTGAAAAAACGAGCAAGTTCTTTCTCGAAATTCTCGCGCACGCCAGCTCCACGCGCCAAGTCACGAGCAAGGCGATGTATCCAAGGTTCTCGAATTTTTTCAAGCAGATTCTGTACTGTCATAAGTTTCTCTGTTAGGCAAAAAATAGCATTCTGTGATGATAGTTCTGTAACTTTACCTTTTGTTTTTTAGCCACGACAAAACTGTATCGCCGACTACTTGCAAACTTTCTTTTGCTATTTTATCAGCGGTGTCTTCAGTTGTGTGCCAGTATGGATAATCAAAGTCTATAATGTCTATGGCGGGCATCCCCGCTTCTAGAAATGGGGTGTGGTCATCGAGCATTGAGAATTTTTCTTCGGGAATAAAAATATTCTCATATCCCAGCTCTGCTGCTTGTGCCCAAATTTCTGCACGAAGTTTGGGGTCAGAATTTCTTTCAAGATAAATATTCAGGTCAGCATCGCCGAGCATATCAAGGATCACTACGGCCTCAGGATTAAGCGTGTAGCCATCAACAAACGCTCGTGAACCTAAAATCCACTCCCATGTGGGGATGTTGCCATTATCTTCCAGATCAAAAAAAACCAGCCAGATGGATGAATGAGGAGGAGGCTGCTGCGCAGGGATCGTTCGTGCTAACTCAAGCAGAATTGCCACGCCAGACGCACCGTCATTTGCGCCGAGAACGGCTTGATTCCGCTTTTCAACATCTGGGTCATGATCAGCATAGATGCGACTATCGTAATGCGCACCGAGAATGATTTCAGGTTCGATCTCGCCATGAGATGCGACTAGATTATACCCTCTATGCCCAAATTTCTCGAAAGTTTGAACCTCCACTTGCCAGCCTGCGGCTTCAAGCTCTTCCTGCATCCATGCGCGGATTTGGGCATGCGCGTCAGAATCGGGGATGCGCGGCCCCAGCTCTGTTTGGTGGTAAACATCTTGAAGAGCGCGCTCCCCGTCAAATTTAACGGGAGCAGGCTCAGGTTGCGGGCGAAGCGAGGAATTTTTCCAAATGAGTATACCGCCCGAGACAAAAAACAGGATTGAGAGCAGAAAGATGATCGAGTTTTTCTTTTTCATAAAAATTGCGCGTAGTCAATCACATAAGTATTAAATAGACTGTAAATAATTCTCTAAATCAGACAAGGCTCGCTTTGCACGGAGAGCAGCTCGTTCTCTTTTGCTAATTTTCTTACCATTCTGCTCCAAAGGTGGGAGAATGCCGAAATTTGCCTTCATCGGCTGAAAATCTTTGGGCGTAGCGTGGGTAATATAATGAGTAAGTGCCCCGAGCATAGTTGTTTCAGGGAGCTGCAGAGGGGGAGTTTCGTTAATAATACGGACAATATTTTGCCCTGCGAGCAAACCTGTGGCAACGTTACCAATATAACCTTCGACGCCGGTAATTTGCCCTGCAAAAAGAAGGTCGTCGCGGTTATGGAATTGGAGGGTGGGGCGTAGGAGACGCGGAGAAGCAATAAAAGTGTTGCGGTGCATTTGCCCATAACGCGCAAATTTGACCTTTTCAAGTCCGGGGATCATCCGAAAAACGCGCTCTTGCTCGGGGAATTTGAGATTGGTTTGAAAACCGACAAGATTATAAAGATCGCCCGCAAGATTATCCTGACGTAATTGGAGAACGGCGTAAGGGCGTTTGCCTGTGCGGGGGTCTGTCAAGCCAACAGGGCGAAGAGGGCCAAAAGCGAGAGATTTTTCTCCGCGCTCGGCAATGATCTCAGCCGGAAGACAGCCTTCAAAATAATTGTGTGCGCCTGCTTTGACCCCTTTTTCTATTTGCAATTCAAAAGAATGGAGTTTGATACGTTCAGCCTCCAGCAGGGCTTGCAAGAAATTATCATATTCTTCTTTGGTAAAGGGACAATTGATATAGTCTCCTTCACTCTCTTCGCCGCGATCATAGCGCGAGGCACGAAAGGCGATCTCCATATTGATACTCTCGTGATAGACGATGGGCGCGAGGGCATCAAAGAAATAGAGATGTTCTTCGCCTGTGAGTGTAGCTATGGATTGCGAGAGTTTTTCAGAGGTCAACGGTCCCGAAGCAATGATCGTTGGCTCTGCCGGGATTTTTGTTATTTCTTCTCTGATTATTTCGATATTAGGGTGATTTTCGATCTTTTCAGTGACGAGTTGGGCAAATTTTTCGCGATCAACGGCTAAAGCCCCACCTGCAGGGACAGCGGTTTCTTCGGCGCAGATAAGCAGCATTGAGCCCATTCGGCGCATTTCATTCTTGAGCAGTCCAGAAGCACGGTCAGGGAGATTGGAGCCAAGCGAATTTGAGCAGACGAGTTCGGCTAAATCTCCGCTTTGATGTGCGCCAGTTTCTTTTTTAGGGCGCATTTCACAGAGTTTTACGTGAATATCTTTTTCTGCGGCTTGCCATGCTGCTTCGCTACCAGCAAGTCCACCGCCGATAATTGAGATTGTTTTTGTTGGTTTCATAGGACAATTCTATCATCGGAATATCCTTTGCTGTACTGTATAATTAGTGCAGATACTTCTATCTGTTGCATTATATGGGTACGCATTATGCAATATTGGTTTCCTGCTAATAGAGCGAAAATATGACAAACTCAAAAGCGATCATCTCTGCACTGAAAGAAGCTTGTCAGATCACAGGGGCAGATTGGGCTGCATGTGCTGAGCGTAATGAACGTGACAGCGCGGCATGGAAATTTGAATCCCTTTATAAAGTAAACCAAAAGAGACGCGTTTTTGCGGAGAATTATTTTAATTTAGGCACCGTAGACAACTGGCTTTGTGGTGCTTTGACAGAGGGGAAATCTCGTTCACGGAAAATTCCAAACGATCTAGACTTAGGCTCTGTGCGCTTATACGCTTTTCCTGTTCAGGGGACGCAAAAAATAGTTTTTGTGGGGGGGAAGGAATTAGAAAAACAAGAGAAAAGGATTTGGCAACTTCTCGCGAATTCAGGGAGCTTTTCCCAGACAAATAGTTTTGAATTGCAGCCAGCAGACGCTTTTATCTTTGGGGGTCAAACGGCTGTTCCTTATGACCTTTCTGGTTCTTTGGCACGTATTTTGGCACGGATCGTGCAATATGTCCCCTGCGATAGAGCTTGGCTAGCTATTTACGATGATGGTGCATTAAAAGTCGAAGCTCATTGGCATTTTTCTGAGCTTTTGGGAGAAGAGCTTTACTTGGATGACGAGGGGGTGCTTTCTGAAATTAGGAAGACATCTAAATCTATTCTTATCGAGCGAAATGATCCTGAATGGAAAATCATTCCAGCAGAGATCAGGCCAGATGATGCAGAAGTTTGGGTAGCTTTGCCACTAAAGACAGGTCAACGCCAGGTAGGTGTTGTAGCACTTTCGAGGGATGAGGCTTTTAGTGAAGATGAATGGCTCAAGTTGCAGCAATTCAGCTTATATGCTGCCGCATCTGTTGAGATTTTCGTCACTTTTTCGGAAATGGCAAATCATCTAAAAAGACAGGCAATGCTGAATGATTTTGCCTTAATTGTTTCCTCTGCACAAAATCTTGGAAAGATCGTTCGTCGAGTTTTCGCGTTATTAGAACGCATTTTTGGCACGGAAGCCCTTTCCCTTTTCTTACTCTCGTCTGATGCCAGGACACTAAGAGAATACCGAAACAACGAACGGCGTATAGCACCACGTACAGAATTTGTTAAGGGCCATCCCGTTGAAAAGTTTATTAAAGATGGGAAGAATTCTCGTCTTGAAAATGTAGCTGAAAATGATTATCGCTTTGCAGATGAAGAAACGCAATCCGCTTTACTTGTTCATCTGAAATATAGGGGAGATGTTATAGGTATTTTGACTCTGGAGAGTAAGGTTCTTTCTGCATTTAGTGGATATGACGAAAATTTACTTGTTGTTATCGCAAGCCATTTGGCTGGTTTGGTGGAATACGGTCGGCTACGTGAAGAAGCAGAAGCACGGGCACGTAATCTTGGCCTGATCCACGAGGTAATCCAGCAGGTAATTGGTTTGACAAATGTTAATGAGGTTGCTCAGATTACCGCAGACTTGCTTGTCAAGCATTTCTCTTATGAACTTGCTGTCCTCCTGCTTGAGGATCGTTATAATAAACTTGATATCGCAGGAATTAGTGGGAAAGCATCCTCGCTGGTCAAATCTGCTTTTGAGAAATTCGAATATCCAAATCGTGAAGGAATTAGTGGAATGGTTTTTGCAACAGGTGAAAGCATCATGGTGGATGATGTAAGCAAAGAGCCTGCTTATAAAGCTGTTCCTGAGTGGGAAGTTGGCTCAGAGATTTGTGTTGCGCTAAAGGATGGCGATCGTATTTTGGGGATTATTGATGTTGAATCTAGTATGAAAAATGCCTTTACACATAATGACCTCCTTGCTCTTGAATCTCTGGCAGGATTTCTAACCAGTGCTATTTCTAGCGTAGATCGCTATCAGATGCTTCAGGACACTATTCAAATTTTGCAGACCACTCAAAATGAACTTCAAGAAAGAATGGAAGCGCAACGTGAAGCTGAGAGCAGGCTTGTGCAAGCCGCAAAACTTGCCGCAGTCGGCGAGATGGCTGCCGGCGTAGCCCATGAGCTTAATAATCCGCTTACAACCGTTGCGGGGTTTTCAGAACTCGTCCTTGCCGATCTATCTCCTGATGCTCCACAGCGAGATGATCTTGAAATGGTCTTGCGTGAAGCAAAGCGCGCACGCAGTGTTGTTCGCCGTTTACTTGATTTTGCGCGTCAAAGCGAAAGCATCCGTATCCGTGCAGATCTAAATGAAGTGGTTGAGGATGTTGTTGCGCTCACAAACCATCTTCTACAGACAAGTGACGTAGAATTTGAGATGAAATTAGGAAAAGAGCTCCCTTGGGTGCTTATGGATCGTGATCAAATAAAGCAAGTTGTTTTGAATTTACTCCATAATGCAATCCATGCAATGCCTAATGGAGGCAAGCTTTTCCTCCAAACGGAAGAGCGTGAGAAAAAAAGCCAGCGATGGATAGCAATGTCTATACGAGATACAGGTAAAGGGATTACAGCGGATGAGCTTGGACGGATTTTTGAGCCTTTCTTTACAACCAAGGCGGATGATGGGGGTACAGGGCTTGGACTTGCTGTCAGCTATGGCATAATAACCGATCACGAAGGATTTATTGATGTAGATAGTACGCCAGACGAGGGTGCTTGCTTCACCGTTTGGCTACCCATTGAGGAAAAACACTGATGGCTACCCCATTTATTTTGATTGTAGATGATGAGCCGGGCATTGCAAAGCTCTGCGAACGCCTCCTGACAAAGGCTGGGTTTCGTACTTTATCATTTACTGACCCCAAAAAAGCGATGAACTATTTGCGCAAAGAGCGAGTTGATCTTCTCCTCGTTGACATCCGCATGCCTGAAATTGATGGCTTTGGTGTCGTAACTTTTTCAAAAGAGCATCAGCCTGATATTGCTACCCTGATCATGACTGGTTTTGGTACGGTTGAAACTGCCATCAAAGCACTCAGAAAAGGGGTAGACGGGTTAATTCTGAAACCCTTTGAAGATGGTAACGAACTTGTCGAGGCGGCTATTCAGGCTCTTGCAGACAACCAGCGCAAACGTGATGCAGCACACACAGAAGCCTTACGTCCGCTTTTTGATGTAACAGAAGCCTTTTTAACGGTAACACACCCAGAGCGCCTGCCAGAGCTAATTGTAGATGCTATATGCACCCACCTGCGTTGTGAAAATGCTGCGTATTACCAACGTTTGAAAGAGGGTGATGAAGAGTTAACCTTGCTTTTTAAGCGTGGACAAGTTCAAAAGGAGAGCGATGCGGGGGGAGATATCGACAAGATGTTCATCGAACTTGAGGAAGATAGAGCTCTCATAAGAAGTGCTGAAACCGAGTATCCCGGTTTGTATGAAAAAGAAATTGGCTCTGCACTTTTTATGCCCATAAATCATTCAGGTATTCAAGGTTTGCTTTATGCAGGCAGGGATATTGGACAGTCCTCTTTTAGGGAAATTGATTTGGATACGCTTCTAATCTTGTCACGCCAGGCGGCTGTCGCCATTGAAAATGCGACGCTTTATGCTGAATTGCGAGCGTATGTAAAACAAGTAGAAGATTCGCAAAAAGCACTATTGCAAGCTGAGAAAATGGCCGCTGCAGGTCGCTTGACCGCCTCTATTGCTCACGAAATCAATAATCCTTTGCAGGCTGTACGAAATTGCCTACACCTTGCTGGACGAGAAGATCTCCCTGAACCCAAGCGAGATGAGTATTTTGGCTTGGCAGAAACAGAATTAGAGCGTCTCACAACTACCGTACAACGGATGCTAGATTTCTACAGACCTGGCACAGTAGCCCCCACAGAGATTAGTTTAGGCGAGATTTTGAACCATGTTTTGGGCTTGATGGCAACACAGCTTCAGAAGCGTAATGTGATCGTGAAAACCAAATTGCCCAAGAAGCTTACACCTGTAATGGCAGAGAGCGCACAGTTACAACAAGTTTTTCTCAACTGCATAAAACGCACCATGTCGCACACCTTAAACGGTTCAAGTCGCACAGCTTAAACGGAGTATGCCGCACAGCTTAAACGGCTGATGTCGCACACTTTTTATCAAGGGGGGGGGGAGAAGGCTGG
>Ga0233437_1003845_pt1 | contig 18847 bp, 20 predicted proteins | sample SI_122_August201_FD_182714 | JGI IMG/M metagenome (GOLD analysis project Ga0233437, IMG submission 182714) | Seawater microbial communities from Saanich Inlet, British Columbia, Canada - SI_122_August2016_200_MG | ecosystem: Environmental > Aquatic > Marine > Inlet | place: Canada: British...
CTAATTGCTTGCTTGCCATCATTGATTAAGTGAATCTGGTTAATAGCGAGTGTATTAATAATAACCACGTCTCTATCATATTTTTCACCACTTGGTGACGATCCTTCTGTTAACCCTGTTTTTGCTGCTTGCATAATAATAATACAGTTTGCCGCTACACAAGCTTCAATTAGATACCATTGTTGCAGAATTGTATCAGGAAAAACAACCGCCAATGCCGTTCCACTACCAGAGCGAAATCCACTTCGATAGTAAGCAGTTTTTGTTAACTTCGTTAATACCTTTTTGGTACCAACAATATCCTCAAATCGTTTGATTAATTCATCTTGTACCATTATTATTTACTAATAATTCTACAGTTCTACATATTTTGTTGTATTTATAGCCTTCCATCAACTTTATTAGCCTTGAATAAATATTTAATATCATAAAGCACAAAAGTATCTTTTCCTAAGACATTAATTTCTTTTATGCTCATTTTTTTAAATTCATCATGCGAGACAGCTAATACAATTGCATCATATTTACTCTCTGCTAAACTCTCTACTGGTGTAATACCATATTCATGATTAGCCTCTTGCTTGTCTGCCCACGGATCATAAACATCTACATTGCAACCAAACCCTTTAAATTCCTTAACAAGGTCGACCACTCGCGTATTGCGCAAATCAGGGCAATTTTCTTTAAAAGTTAGGCCCATAATTAAGATGTTAGCGTCAATAACGTGAATACGTTTTTTAGTCATGAGTGTAGCTACCTGATTGGCAACGTATTTACCCATGTCATCATTAAGGCGACGACCAGCAAGGATAATTTCTGGCTTATAACCTACTTCAATTGCCTTATGGGTTAAATAGTACGGGTCAACACCAATACAATGGCCGCCAACCAAACCTGGTCGAAATGGTAAAAAGTTCCATTTAGTGCCTGCTGCTTCAAGCACTGCTTCTGTGTCGATATTAAGCTTGTTAAAAATTAAAGAGAGCTCATTAATAAGGGCAATGTTCACATCTCGTTGTGTATTTTCAATAACTTTAGCAGCTTCGGCTACCTTAATACTACTAGCCTTATGCGTCCCTGCAGTAATAATTTCTTGATACAAATTATCAACAATTGTAGCTATTTCAGGTGTTGAGCCGGATGTTACTTTTTTAATATTAGTAACACGATGCTCTTTATCGCCAGGATTGATTCGCTCAGGTGAATATCCACAATAAAAATCTTGATTAAATTTTAAATTCGATTGCTTCTCTAAAATTGGCACACAGACTTCTTCAGTTGCTCCTGGATACACGGTAGATTCATAAATAACAATATCACCTTTATTCAGCAATAATCCCACCGTTTCACTGGATTTTATCAGAGGCGTTAAATCTGGATTATTGTACTCATCTATCGGTGTTGGAACTGTTACGATATATATATTACAGTCTTTAATGTCATTAATATTTATCGTATAGCTTAGCTGAACAGCTTGCTTCAATTCTTCAGACTCAACTTCTAAAGTACTGTCGTTTCCTTGTTTTAATTCTTGAATTCTTGACTCGTTAATATCAAAACCAATGGTATCAATTTTTTTTCCAAACTCAACAGCAAGTGGCAAACCCACATAGCCAAGGCCAATTAGTGCGATTTTTTTATCAGACATATTATCAATATTTATAATTTATGATGAGCGAATAATTTTAAACTAATCAAATCTATATTAGGCGGAATAATTATTCAAACGAAAGACTTAACAGCATTTAAGACATCTACTGCTTTAATCAAGTTCATGCAGTTATGATGTTCCAAGGGGCAAGTCCTTTTCATGCATGGCTGACAATCTAAATTTTTTTTCACAATAATGCTTTTTTCGTTCATCCATTGTGATGTTTCTTTATCTTTAGTAGGCCCAAAAATTGCTACTGTTGGCACTTGAAAAGCTGCAGCTACGTGCATAGGGCCACTGTCTCCAGTGATGAATAAATTCAAATTTGATATTTGATCAATCAATTCAGAAATAGTGGTCTTTCCAGCAAGGTTTTGATAGTTTTTAACATTATTTTTAACTAGCTCTTTTTCAATATCATTTGCAATGTCTTTTTCATTCTCACCACCAAAAATAATAATGCTGTATTTATCAGATAATTCACTGGCCACTTTAGAGAATTCTTTGGGATACCAACGTTTAGAACTGCCATACGATGCACCTGGATTAATGCCGAGAGTTAATTGTGAATTTCGAGCTCTTAATTTTGAATTGATACATATTTTTAAATTATTTGGACTCTTGTTAGCACCGAGACTATCATTAACAAAACTGTTATACTTTTCCACCTGGTGTAAATTTTGATACTTATTTTTATCAAATTGATATTTATTTTTAGCTGATATTAAAAATTTCAAAAATTTTGAACGAAATGAACTTCTAAATGATAAAAATACATCAAAATTATCCAAATCACGTGATATTTCATATAAAGATGTGTATTTTTTGTCTAAAACCACTGATTTCACTGCCTTTTCATGGTTTTTTATCGCCTCAATCGATACAAATGAGCCAATAAAAGTAATCTCTACGTCATCATAAAAATTTACGATATTTTCAATCGCTGGCGTTGCCATTACGCAATCGCCCAACCAAGTTGGTAGCTCAATTAATAACTTCATTAATGACTTCTAGAGTTTCTTTAAGGTTATTTTCAATAGAAAATAATTTTGATTTCTCTCTATTTTGTTTTTGTATATTTTCTAATTTATTCTTATCTTGCAATAGGTTTTCTATTCGAGATACTACTTGCAAGTCATCCGGGTCATTCATAGTAAAATAATCATCTAACACTTCACTAGCGCCATTTTGTTTTGTGGTGAATACTACATTTTCAAAACTCATAGCCTCTAATATTACATTCGAGAATGGCTCATAGTGTGTGGGAAATAAAAAGATATCACTAATAGTGTAAAAATCATCTACATCTCCTCTTACCCCAGTAAAGACAACTTGCTTATCAATACCTAGTTCTTTAGATAATTGTTGATAATATTCAATATTTTTATCCTTGCCCACAACGAATGCCTTGATATCTAAATCTTTTAACTTAGATACAATGTTCAAAAACTCTTTAACGCCTTTTCTTTCGAATCCACTGCCAACATAAAGTAATATTTTCTGATCTTCTCTTATTGAGAATTCTTTTATTAGTTTATTGAACGATTGCTGATAATCAATTTCTTTCACTTTAATACCATTATGAATCACACTAATTTTCTTGGGAGATATTTTATAAGTAGAGATAATTTCGTCCTTAACCATTTGAGAGTTTGCAATAATATGCCTTGCTTTATTAAAACATTTTTTTTCCAAAAAAAGATAGGTCGGATGCAATAAATTAGTTTTTGATTTATTTTCAATACTCAAAAATACTTTGTGTACGCCATCCCCTGCTCGATATATGTCAGGGCAGGTAATCCTATCAAGAGAGAAATAAAACTTATTTTTTTTGTTCAAGCAAACCTGCAAATTAAATAGAATTACCCTTAACCACGACGGTATGAATTTAGGAAAAATTGTATTAACCACTTTATGGTCAATACTTTGTTTAGTGAGTTCCTCTGATAAGCAAGATAAATAATTCTCCGCTCCTCCATATTTGGATTTATTAGCGCGGGTAAAGTATACAGTCCTCATAAATTACATGCCCAATATAGAATTTAATGCATCTTCAACACTTTTATAATCCACTAATGACATTCCTCTAGATTTCTTTACCCCATCTTCGTAATAAATCTCGTTAGTCATATTTGAGACGACCGTGTGCTTACCATTAAATTGAATGCCGTCTTTATCAAAAAAATATTTTCTATTAGGGGAGTTATTCCAAGGGCCCCATTTAGCAGGGAAGCTTGCGCCAAATATCGATAATACAGGTGTGCTGACTGCTGCCATATGCATAGGCGCAGAATCAATCCCAAAAAATATTTTGGCTTTTGCAGAAAGGCATGCTACATGTTTTAGGGTTAATTTACCGGACAAATCGATTGGCTTACTATTACATAAGGACAGTATATTTTTAACTCTGTCCACTTCTTTTTCGATAGGCGCAACGGTTATAATAACTTTTATTTTTTTTTCTATTTGTAAATAGTCAATAACCTTTGCCATTCGATCATCCTCCCAACATTTAAACATCCATCGAGATACTGGGTGAATATGGATAAAATCTGACACGTTATTTTCTTCTAGAATTCTTTCAACTTCTTTTTCTATATCATCAGTCCAATAAATTCTTACTTCTTTATTAATAATTTCTTTATCAAGCAGACTAATAAATTGAAGGTCTTTCTCGACAGCATGTTGCCATTTTTTATCATCTCCAAGTTTGTCGAAAACTTTTATTCTAGATAAGATGCCTTTCCGAATTGGAAAACCTAATTTTATCTTTGACTTACTAAATAATGCTAATATTGCCCCCCTGTCACCCTCAGTTAAATTAATTACAATATCATACTTTTGCTGATAAACCTTATTTATTAGCCCAACCTCTTCTTTGAGTCTAGAAAATACTCCTAGCCGTTTTATTCTTGACCTATCGTAAATAATAACTTTATTAATATTAGGATTATTTAAAACCATGTCTTCGCAACCTTTATTTAGTGCAAAGTCAATTACTGAATCTGGATAATGGTGTTTTAGATTGTTAATCAAAGGTGTAGATAGAAGTACATCGCCAATATTTCTATACTTTATTATTAATACCTTCATCTATAGAATGCTACTTATTCAACAATTCAATATAAACATCTTCTGTTGTATCTACCATCTTCTTAAAAGTGAAAAAATTTAACGCATGCTCTCTACCATTTTTTACTATTGTATCCCTTAGATTGGCATCAGAAAAAAGCTCCAATACAGCTTGATAAATTGACTTGCTATCTTTTGGCAAAACAATCAACCCTGTTTCTCTATCTATTACCACTTCTGGCAATCCTCCAATATTTGTAGATATAACAGGCTTACCCATTAACATTGCTTGTGGTAAAGTTTGTGACGTTGCTTCACCAGCGTAGGATGGAAGAACAACAACATCCATTACCTGATAAAAAGGTACAGGATCTTTCTGGTATCCGACAAGCGTTATACTCTCCTCTAATGATAGCTCTTTAATCAAACTTAAAACTTTTTCTTTAACAGGGCCATCGCCCACTATAAGCAAATGTACATTAGGAATTTTTTTCTTTAATGACTCCATTGCACGAATAACGAACTCGTGCCCTTTCCATGACCGGATAACAGAAACCATGCCAATAATAAAACAATCTTTATCAATCTTGAACTCCACCTTAATATTAGACGCTTCCTTATTAATAGAGAAACGTTTTTCATCTACACCAGCAGGGGCAGATACAATACGCTCTGGAAGCATTTTATTCACCTTGATCAGCTCCTGCTTAATAAACTCTCCCGAAGTAATAACTCGATTAGCAAGTTTCATATATTGAAACCAAGTTAGCCAACTTTTACTAACTGGCATGCTAATATGCCTACTTCTGACAACCTTGATGCCTGCAATGCGTCCTGCAATTCCACCTGTACGTGAATCAACAGAGCTATGTGTATGGATTATATTAACTTTATTGATTTTTATAAACTTTATCAGTTTCAAAATTGCGCCAATATTAAAGCCCTTATTCATTGTCAGTGGCAATACGGAAATATTCGCTTCTCTTGCTTTTTGGATCAATTGACTATTAGGCTGTGCGGCAATTGAAACACCATAACCTCTTTTTATAAACTCTAGGCTTTCAGCTAGAATTCTAATCTCTTGACCACCCCAACCATCTGACCATTCTGTATGAAGGATATTTATTTTACTAATCATAATGTACTCATTCAAAAAAATATTACCATTTTTTTCTAAAAATGTATCTTAAATAAACAGGAATTTCGTTGAGAAAATTTCTATAAATCCTTCTAAAAGTTATTCTTATTAAATATTTTGTCTTTGATTTTATATTAAATGATTTACCCATATCATGGATAAATGATCTATTAACATCTAAAGAATTTATTGTTAATGTGGAATCTATCAGAAAAGAAACTAATTTTTCTTTGACGCTAACATCTGATAGCAAATTTGACCTTTCAAGAATCAACTCGTGAATTTGTGGTTGCCTCCAACTGACAGATGAACGTAGTACCTCCCAATAACTATCAAAAGGATAATCTGTAAGCTTAATAGGGTATCCAACAGAAGATTTTATATATCGGTTTGCACAATAAAAAACACCAGCAACTTTTAATTTCTTTTGAATACTATAAATATAATCATTCACTATACTTGAGTGCATTTCCATCATAGAACGAGTATTTATTATCAAATCCACTATTTTGTCCTCAAATTTTTCAAAAATCCAGCCAGGCAGAATAACAAAATCATATTGTTGTAAAAAATCATAAGAAATCTTTTCCTCATTCCACGTTCCTGGATACATCTCTTGCAGGCCATTGAGAGTTAGAATTTTAGCATCGGGATACAATTGGGTAATATAATATATCTGCACTATATTTATTTCAGGAAGGTCTAGAAAAACTACGGTGCTATTTTTCCAATGTCTCTTTAATTTTACTCCGAGGGATCCATACCCCCCCCCTATATCACATATTATTTTAGGACTAAATTTAACATGATTTATTATCTTATTTGCAAACTGTATCATATACAAATCATTATAGTTATATGAGCCCCCTCCTAGTCTTACCACATTTGGATTTCCAATATTTGCTTCGGAGAAATCCTTAATAAAGTTAATTCCAACTTCATTAACAAGATCCAAGAAAGCTTCAGTTGTTTTGGCTTCTGACCTCATATCGTCCAACATATTTGTCAGTCCATTAGATCTAAAATTGTAATAACTATCTTGATTATTTACCAGCTCCTCAAAATTATCAGGGAATATATCCCAATGAGGACTTTTGAAATCGTTATTTATGTGTTTTTTTGCTATTCTTAAAGATTTAATAGAATCATTGAGAATATTTTCTACAGATGCATTGATTGATTGAATATTACCTCCTTCTTTCTTGTTTTAAAAAAAATGATACTACAAATAAACACTTGATTTTAAGTCCTAAATTAAACTTATTACTATTTCTCTAATATTGTTCTTAATAGAATCCAAACCTAGATCATTAAGGTAATCACTATTAAAGCTGTCATCACAGCCAATCTGATTACATGGTATGCAGTTTAAATTCTTAGAATGCACTATATTTCTCCCATATTTTTGCACCCCTACCATTCAAACTCATAATCCTTATAACACAGTACTATGTATCTATTTTAACTTTGAAAATCTTTTTATATAGCTACTGCGCCACTGAAAAAATAAATTAATAAATGGAATCATGCATATTGCAAGAATGTCTACTTTATTTTTTACAGAGGAGGTTTTTTCAATAAATAACGTTCTATCTTCTATAGACATTATTTTATAAATAGGGTTTTTTTTGAGAAACATATCAACCGGAATCTGAACCTGTGGAACACCTAAGTAATCATCAACACAGAGAATACCTCCAGTGTTGAGCATATTTGTGTATCTTAAATCTTGCCACACTTGTTTTATTTTATGAGCCCCATCTATAAAAATAAAATCAAACCTCTTTCCTGAATGTAGTATCTTCTTATACGCTATAGAACTCTTAGTAGTATAGAATATAATCTCTTTTGGGTCAATGCCCGCATTCTGGAGATTATTTTTTACAATTTCAAACTGATTCGGAAAGTACGTCATTGGATCGACAACCATAAACTCTGGTCTTTGCTGGTCGTCATATGCAAGCATAATTCTTTTCAACGTTCCAGCCGCTGCAGTTCCAATTTCAAGATGCGTATCTCTAAATTTTTTATCTTTAAGATATGACACTATACGATTTATAACAACATCGCCAACCTCAGAAGACCCTGTAATTGCACATTCTCTCATTCCTGTCTTCTGTGTATTTTTTTTATATCAATCCAACTCATACTTCTCCTTGTAATTCTCAACCAAAGCACTGTCTTGTTGCTCTTTTCTTAGTATGCAATTACCAACCACTAGCACATCTAACTCAGTACCCATAAAACACTTAAATGCATCTTCTGGCGTACAAATAATTGGCTCACCCCTAACATTAAACGATGTATTTACTACCACTGAACAACCTGTTTTTTCTTTGAACTTAGTTATTAGTGCGTGATATTTAGGGTTAGTTTTCTTATGTACCGTTTGTATTCTTGCTGAGTAATCAACGTGAGTTATAGCTGGAATGCTTGAGCGTTTTATATTGAGCTTATCAATGCCAAATAAAGACCTCTCCTCCTTGGTCATATCAATGCGCTTGTCTTTTTTAACATCATCAACTAACAGCATATAAGGGCTATCATAATCTGCCTCAAACCAGTTTGATACATCCTCTCTTAATACTGATGGAGCAAATGGCCTAAAGCTCTCACGATACTTCACTTTAAGATTAAGTGTCTTTTGCATCTTCTCTGATCGAGGGTCACCTAGTATTGAGCGACCACCAAGTGAGCGAGGGCCAAACTCCATTCTGCCTTGGAACCATCCGACTGCTTTACCCTCTGCTAGCGCCTGTGCAGTTTGCTCGATCATCTCATCTTCAGTAACTGAACCAAACTTGGCACCACATTCTGACAGTTCTTTCTCAATAGTACCCTGTTCATATGATGGACCTAGATATGAACCTTGCATAGCATCATTAGGATTTACTTTTCTTGGCTTGTCTAGTTCTTTGTGCCAAACTGCTAAAGCACCACCTAAAGCACCACCGGCATCACCTGATGCAGGTTGAATCCAGATATCTTTAAATGCCTTATCTCTTAGTATCTTTCCATTGGCAACACAGTTAAGTGCGACGCCGCCCGCCATACATAGATTTGGAATATTGTATTCTTTTGCCAATGACCTGGTCATTGTTAGCACAACCTCTTCAGTTACAGCTTGTACTGAGGCGGCAATATCCATATGGAACTGAGTTAGCTTGTCAGTGTCTGGCTTTCTAATAGGCCCACCAAACAAATCAGCAAACTTCTGGTTAACCATAGTTAAACCAGTTGCGTAGTTAAAGTAAGATTGGTCTAGCCTAAATGAGCCATCTTCTTTAAGGTCAATTAGTTTATCTAGGATTAAGTCTTTATATTTAGGTTCGCCATATGGCGCTAGACCCATTACTTTGTACTCGCCACTATTTACTCTAAAACCAGTGTAATAAGTGAATGCAGAATACAACAAGCCTAGAGAATGTGGGAAGTGAATCTCTTTAACAATGTTGAGCTTGTGCCCTTTACCAATAGCAACGGTAGTGGTTGCCCACTCACCCACACCATCAAGCGTAAGAACAACTGCCTCTTCAAAAGGTGAGGCGTAGAATGCACTAGCAGCGTGACTAAAGTGATGTTCGCCAAACATCAACTTGCTATCATCAAAGCTCTTATCAACTTTTTTGATTTCTTTGATAAGCATATCTTTTAAGAATAGCTTTTCACGCAACCAAACTGGCATTGCCATTCTGAATGATTGCAAGCCTTTAGGTGCAAAGGCAACATAGGTCTCTAGTAGACGCTCAAACTTTAAAAAAGGCTTATCATAAAAGGCAATATAATCCACTTGGTCAAGCGATATATTTGCCTCTGACAAGCAATAGTCAATTGCATTAACTGGATATGCTGGATCATGCTTCTTGCGAGTAAAACGCTCTTCTTGAGCAGCGGCAACAATATCGCCGCCTATAACAAGCGCTGCCGCGCTATCGTGATAAAAGGCAGAGATGCCTAATATAGCCGTCATTAACTAAAACAAGGTATAAACAAATGGTGCGACAGCAGAACCCTGACTAAGCACAATTAATGCGCCAAATAATGTCATTGTAAGCAGGATTGGTAACAACCAAAACTTCTTTCTAACACGCATAAACTGCCATAGTTCTTTAATAAAAGACATAATTCAAACTCCTAAAATTGATTTTTCATTGAACCCATAGGTTCGCTACGCTCTATCCAATATGACTTAGCATTTTTATCTAGTTTTTGCTTAAGTAGATCCTTGCCCAATAATCGCATAATAAGTCCAGTAGGCAATACAGTTAAAAAGTACACAAGCGCCATAACAATTGGGGCAATAATAGATCCCAGTAGAATTCCAAACTTAAACCAAAGCTTGTTTGGAATGCTCAATACTTTAGGGGCTATATAGGCTAAAAATAAAAATATAGCTGATACAAATAATGCCCAGGCATGAACACCTTCAGAATTGATCAAAGGATACAAACCAACTATTAGTAATACAGCTGAAAAGACTATACCGAAGGATTTTGGCGAGGATTGTTCGGTAGGTATATGACTGTTTTTTTCTGACATAATAATTTACTTCAATAAAGACTCATACAACTCATCAAACACCAACTGATTGCCATTAATATTATAATGTGTATCTCCGTAAACAAATAAATCTTTGTACCACGAATCACTATGATTATCAGCGTATTCTACGAATCTTGACTGGGCATTAATAACTCCGTTACACATAATCTCTTGACAAATACTATTTATATACTCAGACCATTTAAATTTTTGATTATATTTAATTTGGGCGGGCCATGGGTAAATTAACAAATATAAATTTGCATTATTATTTGCAGCTAAATTAGCTATGGAAGATAATTTAGAACTAATTCTGTCAAGCCCCCCTTGAACCCCTAATGGATAATAACTATCATGACTCAAAAAGGCTGAATCAGAATACTTGTCAAGCTCATCCCAGTTTTTCCAAGTAAATGCAGATCGATTTGTCTCAAAAGCATCTCTAGCAGACTCAGTACTATTCAACCCGCGCGCAAGCCTTAGAGAATCTCGAATAAACCTAGAAATCCTCCTAGTAAGTTTAAAATTTTTACGTCTAAATTCTTTAAAAGCATCTTTATCTGCTGGATTTTTACTAAAAAATTCCTTACGGATTTTATTACGAGAATTAATTGGATGCTTATCACCATCTTGCCAATAAGATGCTTCATCTTGAACATCACTAATATCCACGCCAACAATTACAGTATGTTTCTGCTCCAATACGCCAAGTTCAAGTGCTCTATTATATTCATACAAATATCCAGCTGGGGAGTATGAAGGCACGCCAGCGTTTAATACTTTACTATTCGAACTCTTATCAAACAATCCAACAAAAGTCTCTATATATGGGTTATGCACTCCGAAAGTAAAAGAATCGCCCAAAAAAATATATTCTGCTTTTTTTTCTCTATTGTTACTCGATTCGTCCACTCGAAATCCATTATTATCAGTCTTGACTAAATATAAATTATCGCCCCAACGAGCAAGCCCGCTATGTTTTTTTTTCAATTCATAGAATCCGTTGCTTACCGGAACTTTGTATTCTTCAACATGTCTATCAATAGAAAAATAATTACTGTAAATAAAATCAATCAATAAGAATAGAAATGCTGAGAACATTATGCTTACGATAATTACAAAAATTTTAATAAAAGTTCTATTATGTTTCATATTTTTTAATACTGTATTGTTATTGATTTTTCAAAAAATTTCCTAAAGCATCATCACATTGCACTAAGAAGCACTAAGAAGCACTAAGAAGCACTAAGAAGAAAATTATACTTACATAACTGGGCTTGCACTATAAGTTTATCATTTCTTTAATATTACGCTTAACAGCAGATAAATTATCAAAATTAAGGCAGAGACTTTTATGACTATCGTCACAGCCAATCTGATTACACGGGATGCAGTCTAAATTCTTAGAATACACTATATTTCTTCCAGATTTTTGCACACCTCCACTCCTACGATAAAAACTCTTTTGAAGTTTGTTGTCCCATGGACCCCATCTAACGGCAGTGGTAGGGCCGAAAAAAGCCAATACAGGGGTATTATTAGCTGCACTAATGTGCATAATTGCTGTATCAACGCCAATAAATAGCTTTGCTCTCTTGTTTAGAGCTGCAACCTGTTTTAGTGTCAGTTCACCAGATAAAGAAGTGGGTTTTGATTTACACAGTTCTAATATTTTACTTATTTTATTTATTTCTCTTTGAATTGGAGCTGAGGTTAACACTACATTAATTCCCAAATCTAGTTCACAATAATCAATGATTTTCGATATGCTATTGCTATCAATATCTTTGTATGACACTCTAGAAAATGGGTGGATGTGAATAAACGACTCATTTGTTAAAATCTTATCAACTAACTTTTGGTCATCTTTTGACCAAAATAGCTCAACTTTTTTATCATTTATTTTTCCATCTAGAACTCGAATAGCGTCTAGATTAATATCAACAACATGCTTATCTTCATATTCCGGAAGAAAGTGTGTGTATGTATTTTTTACAATTCTACTTTTAATATATTTACTGCCAATTTTTATCCTTGCGCCACTGATTAAAGATATTCCTGCACCACGGTCACCACGATCTAAATCGATAACCATATCATACTTCTGTTTACGAATATTTTTTAGAAAATCAAACTCTGACTTAATTTTTTTGATAATTGGTTTATTTTTAATTTTTATACGATCATAGATCCAAATATGATCAATATTTGGATTAAGAGTTAGCATATCCTCCGTGCCTTGGTTAACTGCTACATCAATTATAGATTCTGGGTAATTAGATCTTAAATTTCTAATTAGAGGAGTAACAAGCAACACATCACCAATTGTTTTAAATTTAAGAACTAAGATTTTCACTTAATATACTTCCAAAAGGTATATTGCGCATACAATTTAGCAATCATAAATCCATGCCAGCCATCTAAGAAACCAAATTTAATAAAATACAAGTTGAAAAAAGTCCATAGTGGACCAATCAATGCCTTAAATATATTCTTCTTCTTTTGACTTAATGCTGCGTATTTTTTTTGTTTGATCTTAAACTTATCAACCGTTTCATAAGCTAGGTGAGTCATGTGATTGTTAAGTGTTGAAACACTCCCACTCATTTGTACGCTCTCATGCACCAGAACATTGTTAAACTTACCTTGATTTTTATTAAAAAGACGAACACTATAATCCGGATATAATCCACAAGTTTTGATACTTTTACCAAAGAAACTATTGAGTCTAGCAACCTGATAGCCTTCTGCAATAGGGTTTTTTAAGGTTATCAATACCTCTGATTGCAATTCAGATGTAAACCTTTCATCGGCATCTAAAACAAAAACCCAATCATTTTTGGCTAACTCAACTGCTTTATTCTTTTGTGCGCCAAAACCTAGCCAATCCTGTTGTACAACTCTGGCTCCTATTCCTTTAGCAATATTACATGTGTTATCTGTGGAGCCACTGTCTACAACTAGTACTTCATCTGCAAAAATAGCTGACTCCACCGCACCAGCTATAAATTTTTCTTCATTTTTAGTGATAATCACTACACTTAATTTATTCACTATTAGTTTTATTTATACTCATTAAAAAATTCAACAAATTGTGGGCCATTTTGTCATAGCTTCTATGTGCTAAATTACTTTTACCCTGCACGCCCATTTTAATAATATCCTCTGATGAAAAAGATACTATATGCTCAATACTTTGAGTGATTGAATTTAAATTAAAATCACCTATAAAAGCAGTATCTTTATCAAGAAAACCATCGAATTCAGGATTATAATTCATCAATGCTGGCATATCTGATGCATAATATTCATATATTTTTGTAGGTGATGAAGTATCAAAAATTTTATCTTTTGAGATAAAGTTGACACCTACATCATATTTGCAAAGAACTTTTGGTAAGTCTTCTCTGCTAACGGGATCTTTTAGTGAAATTCTACTGTCATTTTTAATTATCTCTTTAACCTTACTGACCTCTTCATTTGATGATTTTGTATACAAATCAAATACAAAGTCGCTCCCTGATTTATGGAATGCTTTAATTACCAATGAAGTTTGTCTTAATTTATCGATTGTCCCAATATACACAAAACGAACAGGTAAATTTTGAATCGATCTATCACAACTAAAAATACTTTCGTCATATCCCATGCCTAAAGGGTAAGTTGCTATATTAATATCACTAAAAAAAACTTCTTTAAATCTTGATGTAATAGGCATAAAAAAGTCACATTTCTTTATTTCTTTTTCGTTTATATAACTCTTAACCCTATATTCAATATATTTCCTTATTTTTGACTTGTTTTCAATTTTAGATTGATAAAATCTTCTATAAGTATGTGGCCAAGACTTCCAAAATCCCACCTTGAATCTTCTAGAATTTCGCTCGTCTAAGGTCTGCTTAAGAATTGGATACAAATTTCTAACGATAACAACATCAATCTCATCGAGATTAATTAGCTTACTTAAAGTCTGAAATAAGCCAGACCTTTTATATTTATACGGAATAAATATCCTATGCTTTTCTTGGTGGATACTATCACATTCTTTCGGCAGATAAACAATGGTAGAACAAGCCTTCAGAGTACTTGAGAAAATACCTTCAATGGCTGAATGATTTGTAGACTGTTGATCAGTTATGAGAAGAATTTTTATCATATTTTTCAACAAGGTCTTTCTTTAATTCATTGAACACTGTTGACCATTCTCTGTTATTTTTCCCATACAATACTGAATTCGGATACCAAGGTATCTTATTAAAAGATTGAATAGGACACGATCTCCTAAATAAATCATCACATATTAAATAGGTTGGAACGCCTAAGGCACCTGCAAAATGAGAATCACTCGAATGCGTAGATACCATAGCATCCAGGATAGATAGTTGAGCAGAAAAACGATCCAAATCAACCAATTGATTAACACTATCATCAACAATAATACGATTAGGTGCTGCCAACTCAAGAGCACTTACAACGGAACTATAGCCATCATATTTATATTGAAGAATCACAAATACCACATTGATAGATTTTACTAAGTCAACCCAAAATTTTATAGGTGCTTCATCTTTTCTAGGACCAAATGTTCCCCACTCTATTCCAATGAAGGGTAGATTTTCTTGATTCTTGTGTTTATATTTTTCTGATAACTCTAAAGCAACCTCCTTATGAGGTAATAATGGAATGTACAGAGAATCTAAAGTATCTTGGTTTACTCCAATAATCGATCTAAGTATTAATGAATTTGCCAGTACAAGACGAGTTCCCTGTATCGCCTTAGCCTGGGCAGGCGCAGCAACAACACGCACACTAGGAAGTGTTCTTGCAAAGATGTTAACTAGCCTTTTTTCAACAACAAGAACAGTGTATTTAGCTCCATTAGAAACTTTTTTAACATACCCAGTTAAATTTAATCCATTAGATAAACCTTGCTTCTCGGTCTCTCGAAATGAAATCCAAAGTGTCGCATCTGACAAGTCCTCCCCAGTCCAATCATTAGGCCTAAAATTTCCATTTATTCTTGCTATTTCTACTTGCCATTTTGTATAGGATACTTGATCACCAAGCCTAAGTGATGCTTCGGCCATCTCTTTAACCAAGCGTGAATCATTAAGTTTATTGGCGCGCTCAGCAATTTGATTAACCATTACACCAGCTTCCGACCAATCATAGTTGGACGTTTTTCTACGGAAACTAAGATAATCTAATGCAAGGCTAGGGCTCTTAATCGCTGTACGAATCGAACGCCTGAAGAGTTTTAAATTATCCTTGTATTTTCTTTGCCAAAATTTCTTTAGTATTTGACTATTTGTCACTACTTCAATTATGTATACAAGGCTGGCATTTCAAGCTCAAACTGATTAGTGTTCGTTTTTCCAACCTTTGATGTTTTGATAGTTGTGAAAACAAGTGCATCTTCTGCATGATGCAACTGGTCACATGAATCACAAAATGGAAACTTGTAAAACTTTTTAGAATCGTGCGCTTGTCTTAGCGCATCAAACTTGCTTCCTTTTAGGACTTCCTCCACTGTATTAATGGATACATCACCTAAAATTATTTGATTATTATAATCCCAACAACAAGGTACTATTTCTCCATTCCACTGCACTTGAACCGGACCATGATCAGGTCTACCACAGCTAGATTTTTCCCCAAGAAGGTCAAGGTCGCGATAATCTCTACCATCGCTCCAATTGTGTGGTTTCCATATGGATACGTCATCAGCAACACCAAGCCATTGTTGTTTAAACTCTTCTACTTCATGCTCATTCTCTTTCATCTGCAAGAAATAAACTTCGATATGTGGTTTGCTTTTTCCTCTTTTATCTCTTTCACTAATCAAATATTCAATATTTTTTGTGACAATGTCTTTATACTTATTGTCAACGCCGTGAACTATACCGTAAGACTCTCTAGAAACCCCATACCAACTAAATCTGATTTTATCAAATTCATAGTCTATTAATGCATCTGCTATATCTTCATTTACATAAGAACCATTAGTAATAACATACAATTCAGTCTCAGGAGATTTTTGCCTTGCATACTTTACTTTTTCCAAAAACTTTTTATCAGCAAAAGGCTCTCCATAACTCACAAGTGTTGCCTGTTTCATCCCAATCGTCAAGCCTTCGTCAAATACTTTTTTGAACAATTCAATCGACATATCGCCTTGTTTCCTAGTTTGTAACTCTCTAGGGCACATGATGCATTTGTAATTACATTTATTTGTAACTTCAAATCTTATTTCTGGATCTTTTAATTTCATATCTCTTCCAAATTTTAAAAAAAAGTAACTCACATTATTATCGCATGTAAATGATTAAATCACAAATTACGAAGTCCTCTGATAAATTGCCACTAAATGTTTACCTGTATTCTTATCGGCATAATATGTGTTATTTTTATGCCAATTCCAAACCATTCTCTTAATTGTTTTAGAATTTCTTTTTTGAGAAAACTTAATCAACTTTTCCAGCAATCTTGATTTTTTATATATTCTAAACTGTCCAATAACCTCGAATTCAGGTTGATTAATCTGCCGCTCTAACAATAACTCATCATAATGACGATAATGTTTTTTATTTACTTTCTCCACAGTTGTTGGTACGGAAATTATCATACACCCACCCATTTCAACCTTAGAAAATGATTCATCAACAAAGGACAGTATAAAGTCTTCTGAAATATGCTCTAACACCTCTATAAGACATACTACATGAAACTTTTGATCAATTTTAAATAAGTCAACACATTCAAATTCGTAACCATTAGAAAATGCTTTAGCAAAACCAATAGCTCTTTCACTTAAGTCAATCCCTTTAATTTGCTTTGATTGATCATAAGCAAGGCTGTTAACTAAATATCCATCTCCACACCCAATATCAAGTAAAGAGCTAGGCTGTATTTTTTGTTCGATATATGTACGAACAAAATCAATGTAAGTAATGTACTCAAACCCCCAACTAAGTTTTTTATTTATCGAAGGGATGTTATTGGTTAAACTGGCTATATAATGATAAGGGAAGGCGTATTGGTCTTCTTGAATTTTAAATTTGTCCATTTTTTTGTTCCTATAAGTACATTTCTATTGGAATCTATATCACTTGTTTACTATCATGATAAATCCGGAGCATATTGCATTATTTCCAAAAGATTTAAGAAACAATTTTGAAAATAAAAATAAAGGAATATTCCAAAAAAAATGAAGAATTACAAACGTTGTAATTCTTGCATCTCTAAGCCATAAGCCCCTCAAAAGCAGTAGCATTAGGCTTTCGGTATAGCTATGTTTTGGCTTAAAAAAAACTATATCGCCTTTACCAGAAAATATTTTCTTCAGGCCAAACTCTGTATATCTGAAAAAATCATATGGTGCATCATGAGTTGGAAAAATAAATGGAGTAGAGATAAATATTTTTCCACCATCATCCAAAATACTTATTAAATTATTGGCTGCTTTATGTGGATGTTCAACATGCTCTAATACCTCAGCACAAATGATATAGTCAAAACTATTTGACGATATTGTAGAATTCACAATATCATCCACGATATCTGGATTCCTATTAGGATCAATATCGCTTGATACAAAACTGATATTCTTTTCAGATAAACATGCTTCTATAACCTTTGAAATTTCGCCACCAGACCCAATGTTTAATATACGGTCATTTTTTTTACATTGCGACAAAAAATTAGCTATTTGGCTATTAACAGGCCTTCTAGATAGGAATTTTGCATATCTTTTTAGTTTTGGCTTAATCATAACTTTGTAGTGTTGTCTATTTCATCGCCAAGGTAACCAAAGTCTTGTATAAAGCTTGAAAAACGGTAACGAAGCCATTCTATTTGCTCTTCAGTAAAAAAAGATTTATATGCCCCAGGCATGCCTTTAGTGTCAGATATATGCCTCCCGTGAAAATGGGTTTTTTCGTCAGTGTATTGGCGCGCTTTCATCCCTTTTGTCAGTCGTTCGACGGATTCAATACTAAAATCATCTTTCAATTGAATTCTAACATTTTCATCAATATCTATACTGAAAAAATCCTCGAAACAATCAAACAAAAAATCAAAATCTCCATAATATTCTTCATATTTAAGTAGCAAAACATTTTTTCTATTTAAAACTCTGTTAAGTTCTAATAGTCCTTTACGTTCGAGATGCTGGCAGGCTTTTTCAATTGCTAAAGGAGATAGTTTCATGTTGCGATATTTCAACTCGGAAGCAACTGCATCAAGTGGATATCGGTATGTGGATATAACCGGACCGTTTTAAAACAGATGTAATTTTCTCGAAATAGTCCCCATATCTATGTATTTTTCGAACCGTTACCCTCGGAAAAATACGCCTTAAAAGACTAGCAACTACAGTGCTTCCGGAACGTACTGGGCTAAACTGTATTATTGACCTTATCATGATTTTTTTTGTAATTCTTAGC
>Ga0233437_1003847_pt1 | contig 18843 bp, 16 predicted proteins | sample SI_122_August201_FD_182714 | JGI IMG/M metagenome (GOLD analysis project Ga0233437, IMG submission 182714) | Seawater microbial communities from Saanich Inlet, British Columbia, Canada - SI_122_August2016_200_MG | ecosystem: Environmental > Aquatic > Marine > Inlet | place: Canada: British...
ATGGTATTAAACATGCAGCAAAGCAATGGAACCTGGAGGATATTGCAGTGCATGCCAAGGGGCTGGAACCGGCCGGGTATGATCCCAGGGTTTTCAAGGGAATGGGACTTGCTTATGGAGTGTCCGACAGGGGGGCCTGTCATTTGAGAACTACCTTTTATAAACCTGAGCTTGCAGGTATCAGTCCCATGGACAAGCTTGAAGGGAAAGCTGAAATTTTGATCGACTTTGAAGATCGCCTGACCATTTTTGACACCATGGTTCTCTGTCGTTTTTTCAGGGATTTTTACACCTGGGAAGAATTAGCGGTCATGATCCATTCATTGACCGGTCTAAAATCTGATAAAATTTCGCTTCAGGAAAAAGCCGGAAATATCGCCCAGGAGATCAGGAAATTTAATGTCCAGGAAGGATTGACCAGTGATGATGATCAGCTGTCAAAAGGACTGTTCAGAGAACTTACCGACACCAAAGCCAGGTTAACCCATGAAGAATATGAATTTATGCTGGGTGAATATTATGAAATAAGGGGTTGGGTTCAATAGGATTGTAATTATTCAGCTCTTGCGCTTGAACCCGCCCTGTCTGATGGATATTTGTTTTGATGCTAAACGCTTAACCTCCTGCAAATCTCCATCAGACAGGGCTTTGAGGATAATTTTTTTTTAACGGGCTGAACAATTACACAAGATTTTTAGGAAAATTTTTCAGGTAGCATAAAATGAATAAGGTAACGATTAAAGATATCGCAAGAAAGCTTAAGGTTTCTACAACAACCATTTCTAACGCCCTTAATGATAAACCAGGGGTAGGTAAGGTTGTCAGGGAGAAAATCGTACAAATGGCCGGGGAAATGGGATACCAGCCCAATTATTTTGCAAAGAGTCTTGTCAGCAAGCAAAGTCTTGCAATAGGTTTAATAGTATCCAGTATTGCCGACCCGTTTTTTTCTGAACTTGCCCTTGGGGTAAATGAAAAAGTCAGCGAGCTGGGTTATACCATGATGCTTTTTAATACCAACTACAATATTGAAAATGAGAAAAAAAGTATTGAAATGCTCAAATCAAAGGGAGCTGACGGCATTCTTTTATCAACTATACTTCAGGATGACCCGAACATTGATTTATTGAACGATACGCAAACTCCTTTTGTCCTTATCAACCGCTTGATCCTGAATCCAAAGAAAGCAAGCAAGATCGATTCTGTTTCAGTGGACAATTATGGCGGGTCCTATAAGGCTGCCAGGCACTTATGCAGGCTTGGCCATACAAAAATAGGCGTTATTGCAGGAGACATGGAAGCTTCCACCGCGATTTTACTTGCACAGGGTGCAGAAGAAGCATTTGCAGAGTTTGGTATTAGCATCCACCCTGATTTATTTGTCGAATGCGGGTTTGATAGAAACAAGGCATACAAGGCTGTCAAGGGTATCTTTGCCGGGGAAAACAGGCCAACCGCATTGTTAATCCATGGAGACAACATGGCTCTTGGTGTCCGGGAATCTGCATATGAAATTGGTCTCAACATCCCGGAAGACTTGGCAATCATCGGATTTGATGATATCAGCATATCATCTTTAGCCGGGATAGAACTGACCACAGTCAGTCAGAATCAGTATGATATGGGCATAACCGGTGCCCAGATGCTCATCAACAAGATCAAGGGGCAAAAGCAAGCCGGTAGCAGTAGTAAAATTGTTATGGAAGCAGAACTGATCATCAGAAATTCCTGTGGTTTTAATCTGAAAGGGTATGTCAGATAATTAACCCGCTATAAATTCAATCAGGTTAAATTTTATCGAATTAAATTTGACCTGGAATAATCATCAGATGATGTCATAGGGGTCGATATCCGGAAGAAGGGGCAGGTTGAATTGAAGAGCTAAATTATCTAAAATCTGCTTATTTTTTATCCTTGTTTGATTTTGGGTGTCACCCTTGATGATCAGGGTGGCTACCCATTCTTTTGCACCTGGTACAAAGCTGGTCACAGCCTCATTAGCTCCAAAAAAATTGGTTTCAAGGTGAAGAGAACCGCAGGATTTCATAATATTTTCACCTTTGATGCAGATCCCTTTGGGTCTTACCAGGATATGCTCCACAATGATATGTTTTACTGCATAGTCAATTTTTTCAGGCAGAAGAAAGGAATCCGCCTTTTGATTCAAGGCCAGGTCTGCCAGTATTTTAACCATATTCACACCAGAGGAAGCATAAACCGCCATGGGGGTCTGGCTCGGAAACCTGGCATCGATTTCCAGCAGTTTCATCTCTCCCTTATGCAGAATAACCTCAAAATCCATAATACCCTCAAGTTTCATTTCTTGAGCAATGGTTACAGCGGATTTTTCGAAGCGCCGGATAAGTTCCGGTTCAATCTCAACAGGTGCAGCAACCCTTTTGCAATCATAGTTTTCATCCATATAAAGTTTTGTAACCTGTAGTGTTTGATATCTGCCACTGCTACCAATTATTTCCAGGGAATAGGAAGGTCCTTTGACATATTCTTCCATTACCCAGTTATGGTTTTGCAGTGAGTCATTTTCCAGTGGATAGTTTTCCAATTGTTTTTTTGGATATGGGATACCAAATGATTTTACCCAATCCTCTTTTGAAGATATGATTCTGACACCATGGCTGCCGCTTCCGGTGCTGGGCTTTACCACAACAGGATAGCCGCATTCCGGCCAGTTCCGGGGTTTTGGAACAGCGAGCTTTGAAAACATATTATTTGATCTTTGTTTTGAAGAGGAAATTCCATATGCTTTAAAGTCAAAACAGAGGGGTGTGGTCGAATTTACCTGCCATATCATAAGCGTTTTCAGGGCCTTATCATTTTCCAGAGCCGGCAGAACCAGATCAGCCTTCTCAAGAAAAACAGACGATTGTTTTATACTGCAGATATCAATCTTGACAAAGGAGTCGGCAAGTCCTTTTGCCGGCGGATCAGGGTTTTTATCCAGCACCATGACTTCAAATCCTGCTTTTTTTGACAAATAGGCAACTTCCACACCCTGGAGCCCGCCTCCGACAATTGCTATTAACAATATATTCTCCTATAGGTTTAGGCGGATACCATCAAGCCAGGTAAGGCTCCTTGTATATTTGCCCAATGAATTGCTTTTATCTTTTGCCATTAAAAGCCGTTCAACACCAAAGCCGATACCAACCCAGGTTTCATTTATTTTCCAGGCATCATCCAGGGGGTGAGGCCCCATTGCGCCTGATCCCAGTTCCAAGCCACCGGGCTTTTTGGTCACTACATCAATGGTGCTGCCATAAACGGCAGATTCTTCTGTTTCAAGTTCATAGTCATCAATGAGAGAGGCTTCCATGACAAATCCAGCCAGCTCTTCCAGCCTTGTCTGGCGCTTTTCCATGGGCAGGCCAAATTCGCAGACATTCAGCATGGTAAATTCATTTGTATGGCGGGCACCTTCTGATTCCTTTCTAAAGCATGAACCAATCTCAAATATTCCAATGGGCTTTTCCCATATTCTAAGCAGATCCTTCATGATGTAATACAGATGGGGTGCAAGCATGGGGCGCAGACATCGTTTTGAGTCAACCCAGAAAATCTGTTTTGTCAGAGGATGGGAATCTGTGATGGACATTTTTTTAAGAAGGCTTTTGGCCATCATGGTAGGCGTGGTTACCTGGACAAAACCCTTTGAGGTTAAAACTTGCACAAGCTTGTCTGAAAGAAGGCAAAGTCCTGGCCGTTTCTGGGTATCTCGCAGCTTGGCTAATTTGATTTTCTGGGCTTTGACCAAAGACATTTCCAGAGTTTGAAAGGCCTTGTTTCGCTCTTTTTCACCCTCAAACACCCAGGCTATTTCCTGAGTGTCTGCATCCAGTTCTGTTAATCTGTTTTTTTGAGTCTCAGTCCATTTTTTCATTTATAATATACCCTGGTAATTATTTATGTCACGAGGAAAACTTTTCCGATATTTAAGGTTTAGGCTCATTCAAGGCTGCTTAAAAAATCACCCACCACCTGGTTAAACGCAAGGGGAGAATCCATGTGGATGCTGTGGCCCACTTCTTTGATAAATGCCATATGGCCTTTTTTAAGACTCTTATCAATTTTTGGCAGGTCTTCAGGTCTTACCAGGGACCCCAGCTTAAAGTCTGAGGAAATAAATAGACTTGAACATTGAATTTTGCTTAAAGCTGTAAAAATATTCTGTTTAAGTTTCAGTGTCTGCCCATTTAGAACCTGTTCAAAAACACAGGGATCAATTACTTTAAGATTTTTGGCGCACCGTTTTGCCTCGGATTTACTATAGCCTGCTTCATCAATAAACCGCGCTATGACATCTTGCCTGGGCGTTTTTCCCCTGATCATTTCCAGGGCCATTTCAAAATATATCCTTCCATCCCATTGGTCAATATTATTCAGGATGGAAACAGGAGGGTCCTCCAGAACGATTGCTTTAATTAGATCAGGATATCTGCCCGCTAAATCAATGGTGACCAAGGCACCAAGTGAATGCCCCATCACTACAGGAGGTTCTGAAATACAATTTTTAATAAAGTCAGCCATATCATTGGCAAATGTAATGACATCATAGGAACCCCGTGCACGGCCTGATCCGCCAAATCCTCTCAGGTCAACGGCAAACAAATGGTTTGAAAATGAAAAGGCTTTTATCACCCTGTTCCAGTCCTGCCAGATTGAACCTGCTCCATGAATCAGCAACAAGCTGGGTCCATTGGGCATGCTTTCTCCATAATTTAATTCAATCTGCCCTTTATGGTATTTTTTTTCCTGCATGTATTTTCCCTTTGTCTATCCTTCACATCTTTTGCCCAGTCTTCCGTCCGGTTCAGGTATTTTGGGAGATGGAAACCGGGCTTTACGTTCAAGAGCATTTAGATCAAGATGATTGCGCATGTATTTTTCAGAAGCATCTTCAAACGGCTGAAAATCCCAGGGCGTGAACCTGCCCTTTCTCATTGATCTGTCAACCAGCCGTCTGCGATTCTGGTTTGCGACGATCTGTTCCCGGAGAACTTTTGTATCCCATTTTTTTATTACCTGGTCATAAAGCGTCTTACGCAGTTCTTCATAGTCCTGCTGCCCCGCAAGGTTGTTTATTTCATCCGGATCATTGTCCAGATCATAAAGCTGTTCAGGGTCTACATCACAATAGATATATTTATATCTGTCATGCCTGAGCATAACTATCGGGGAAATTGCTCCTTCACAAAGGATTTCACCATAAACAACCGCCTTCTCATCCTCATCTTCACCATTCAGCAGGGGGAAAAGGCTTTTTCCGTCAATTGAATCGGCATATTCAACAGGTTTGCCTCCAGAAGCAATGTCTGTAAGCGTGGGAAGAAAATCAACAAGGGAGACCGGCTGTTTTACCCTTCTGGGAGAAAACCTTCCAGGCGCCCGGATAATCATGGGAACACGGGACGCCCATTCAAAATATGACATTTTGTACCACATTCCGTGCTCACCCAGCATCTCACCATGATCAGATGTGATCACAATTATGGTATCGTCTTTAAGACCGTTTTTTTCCAGAGCACTGACAAGGCACCCCACTTTATCGTCTGCATAACTGATCTCGCTGTAATAGGCGTGGCGGGCATTGCGGACACGCTCTTCAGTCTGCTCATATTCACCCATTGCACTGACATGATAGAGCCTCTTGCAATGGGGATCTAGTTTGTCATAGTCAATTTGAGGAATTTTTGGCATATCAATTTCATCATGATCATATCTGTCCCAGTATTCTTGTGTAATGGCAAAAGGATCATGGGGATGCGTAAATGAGGTGAGCAGAAAAAAGGGGCGTTCATCATCGCTACGGGCAAGCTCGTTGATTTTTCGAACGGAATTAAACTGTACTTCCTCATCAAAATCAATTTGGTTGCTTGTGACGCATTGACCCGACTGAACCACACTCAACATATTGTGATACCAGGTGGGACGTCTGTTAAAATTATTCCAGTCAGGAGTCCAGCCAAAGTCGCCGGGATATATGTCGGTTGTGAGTCTGTCTTCAAAACCGTGACACTGATCAGCACCCACAAAGTGCATTTTGCCTGAAAGACAGGTGTAATAACCATTGTCCCGCAGATAATGTGCAAAGGTGGGAACATCCTGAGAAAAAGGGCTTGAATTGTCATAGGCGCCGATTTGGGAGGCCAATTGCCCGGTCATCATGGAAGCCCGGGAAGGCGCACACAAAGGGCTGTTGCAATAGGCATTCTCAAAAGTAACACCTTCATCGGCAAGTTTTGAAATATTGGGTGCCTTTACAACCTGGTTCCCATAACAGGGCAGGGCAGGTGCCGCCATTTGATCAAACATGATAAAAAGAATGTTGGGCTGTTTTTGAGCCATTTATTATTTCCTTATATTTGGTATCATTTTAGATGTTTAAAAAATATTTATCACAATACCTTGGATTATAACTTTAAAATTTATTTTCCGCAGCATTTTTTAAACTTAATACCACTTCCACAAAAGCAAGGATCATTTCGCCCGGATTTAGGAATTTTGTCAATCATTTTCTGCTCTTTTTTCCGCTGGTTTTGGATTTTTTCACAAAGAATTTCATACCTGTCCTTTGTCTGGTTGAAAAAAAATTTCAACCCCGGGCACAGAGAACTTATATTTTGGGGCGGATTTTGTGCATACATCCGATTTTTAAGACAGTCTCCGGCGCATAATTCAAGGTGATCACAGGTTGAGCATTTTTCATTCCAAAGTTTTTTTTGTGCACCAAATTTATGATAGGCAGGAGAATCAAGCATTTCTTCCCAGGATGTTTCCATTATATTGCCGAGTTTTAACTGTTTTTCAACAAAAAAATCACAGGGATAAATATCTCCATTGTATTCAACAACAAAATACTGGCGGCAATTTTTTCCAATAACACAGATATCATTTATCCCATCAATTTTTTTTGAAAGAATGGAATCAAAATTTCTGACTGATACAGAATTGATATCATTGGGATACCATGAATCAAAAAGCTTGCACATAAAACGTCCCCATTGTTCTCCTGTTATGGAAAAGGGAAGCAGGTTTTTATTTTTGTCAAATTCAACGCAGGGAATATATTGATGAAAATAAAATCCCATATTTTTCAAATAGTGATAAATCTCATGTGCATTGTTAACATTGGCCCTGCTGACAAGGGTAAGAATATTGAATTGCACATTATAGCGTTTTAAGATTTCGATTCCTTTTATCGCCTCTTTGTGTGTGCCATTTCCCTTTGTTGTAACCCGGTACTTATTGTGAATTTTTTCAGGCCCGTCAAGGCTGCATCCCACAAGAAATTTATATCGGGCAAACAATTGGGCCATCTTATCTGTAATAAGGGTGGCATTTGTCTGAACCGAGTTGCTGATCCTGGCTCTGGCAGTGCCATGTTGTTTCTGGAGTTTGATTACTTTGGAAAAGAAATCAGTCCCCATCAGTGTAGGCTCACCACCCTGCCAGCAAATTGAATAAGCAGGCTGCCGTGTCCCCATATATGATTTTATCAAGCGTTCAAGCACTGGATCAGGCATTCGGTGTGTCTTTGTTTGAGGATATAGATTTTTTTTGGGCAGGTAAAAACAATATTCACAGCCAAGATTGCAGTCGGCAGAAACGGGTTTTACAAGTAAGCTAAAGGGGCGCATGAGGTTTTTTCCCGGGAGCTATTCGTTTTTTTTTACACGCTTTACATACTTTTCAAGATCAATACCAACATCCGGGTCAATGATCATATCAGGACTATTTGCAAGAATTTGTTTAAATTTTTTGTTTGCCATTTGTTTTACATCCAGGCCGCCGGTTTTTTCCCAGTCGGCAAAACTCTTTGTTTCAGAAACATAGGGCTCCCAAAATTTTCTGCAATATTTCAATGTGGTTGGATGCGTCAGATATGATCCGCCATGCCCCACTTCTTTTATTGTATTTATTGATAAATCATCTTCAAAATAGTCAATCCCTTTTACTACACAGGCCGCCCGTGACATTATTTCTTCATCAATGATGAATTTTTCATAGGATACGGTCATGATGGAGTCTAGTATTCCAAAACATTCATTAACGACATTTACACCTGACATGGCCAGCATTAAATAATTCTGCATAGTTTCAAACCCTGCCTGGCAGTCAATTGTTTTAGAATCTGTCACCCCTGCCATACATCTTGTAGGGAGACCATAAAGTTCAGTGGCCATCTGTATGCCTGCGATATTTATTTGATTGGAAACAGGCGAGCCCGTAATATAGTTTGCCGTTCGCATATCAGGAATGGCTGAAGCGGGTGAATAAATAAAAGGGGTTCCCTCACCAATAAGCTGGGATAAAACTAGCCCTGCAAGAATCTCAACATTCTGTAATACCACGGTTCCCATGGGGTCAATAGGAGCTGTCACCCCGGACATGGCGCATGTTAATACCATTATGGGCTGACCTTCTTTTGCATAGGCCAGCATGGTTTCACAAGGGGTTTTATCATATCGAAGAGGACTTAAGGGGTTTAATGACACGCCGATGAGATGTCTGTTTTTAAGGCAGTCGGGGTCCCCCATATATATTTTAACCATGTCAAACATCTGCTTGATTTCCTTTTGGCTACCCACATACCCAAAAAGAGGCTTGTCTGTATGATGCAGAAGCTGTTGGAAAATATCCAGGTAACGATGGGGATTTTTTACATCACTTGGCTCCACAGGAATCTGGCCTACTATGGAACATATTTTGCTCTGTTGACCCAGTTTGTACAAATTAATCAGGTCTTTCATGGTTCCGGGTCTTCTGCCCATATCCAAATCCTGAATATAAATGGGGCCGTTATTCATACTGACATGTATCCCGTGTTGTTCTTTGCCTACATTTATTGTCTGTTCACAATTTAATGCCCCCCATTGAAAAGTCTCAGGCGAAGATTTAACAGCCTTATCTACCATTTCTTCCCTTATAAAAACAGTCTGCCCGTCTACTTTTGCACCATGGGCTTTGAATATTTCAAGGCATTCTGCTGACTGAAAAATAATTCCTGTGTTTGCAAGGATATTTAAACTTGCTTCATGTATCCTCCATAAATAATTAGTTTTAAGTAATCTGAAATTAGAAGCTATCTGCATTTTGAAAAATTATCCTTTCCCGTCAGGTTGAAAAAACACCTGCTCAGACTTTTATATATTAAATTTGATGCATAAAAGAAAAACCATAGGGTTGATCAGTGGACAATAAGGGGAGGGAGCATGTTCTTCATTTTTCTTGAAAGGGTTGACTGGCTTATCCCCAACACTTTGGCAGCTTTCCTCTGGCTGCCATATTTTTTTATGACTTTATTAATAATTTTTAATTCAAAAGCATTGATTGTTTCTTTATAATTTTCTTTCCCAATGGAAACAGAGCTTGAAACATTAGTCTGTAAAAATATTGAAGGAAGATGTTCAGCTTCAATGACATCACCTTCAGTCATGGTCACAAGGCGCTTCATAAGATTTTCCAATTCCCTTATATTTCCAGGGAAATGATATTCGCAAATCAGATTTTGAGCCGATTTTGAAAGCAGTTTACAGGTTTTAAATTTCTTGTTTAACTGGTTTAAAAAAAAGGTGGCAAGGGGAACAATCTCTTCTTTTCTTTCCTCCAATGCGGGTATTTCCAAAGGAACCACATTCAGCCTGAAATACAGATCACTTCTAAACAGCTTTTCTTCAACCATCTGCTCAAGATTCCTATTGGTTGCAGCAATAATTCTTGTATTAATTTTAATGGATTTAATGCCACCCACCCGCATCAATTCCATACTTTCAAGAAATTTTAACAGCTTTGCCTGGGCAGGAAGTGGAATCTCTCCAATTTCATCCAGGAAAAGCGTTCCTTTGTCTGCTATTTCAAATAGACCTTTTTTCCCTTTTTGAGATGCGCCTGTGAAAGCGCCGCTTTCATGACCAAATAATTCAGATTCAATAAGAGATGCTGTTATTGAACCACAATTCAAATCGGCAAAGGGGAAATGCCGCCGATCGGATAATTGATGGGTCAATTTTGCAATCATAGACTTGCCCACACCTGATCTGCCGGTGATTAACAGGGGAACATCATATTTTGATGCGCGGATGGCTGTTCTGATAATTTTTTCCATGGCCGGGCTTTTTATCACCATGCTTTCAAAATGGTTTGCGGCAAGACCCAGGTCTGAAAAATCCATCCGCAGGTTCTCTTGTTGAATATCTTCAATATCAAGGGTTTCAGCAAGGCGATTGATATGTGATATATCCCTGTCATTAACAAGTACAAACAATATTTCATCATGGGTATTAAAAATGGGGATTCCCGTGGAAAGGATTTTTTTCTTATTGCGGGTGGTTTGAATTAAGGAGATGGCTTTTTTCTGTTTAATGACCAAAGCGGAAACCGATGGCTCATAAAAGCCTTCATCAACCAGATCTTTAACATTTCTACCCAGAACCTGGGAACTTTTAAAATCAAACATCTCTTCTGTTGCACGGTTTACCATAACGACCATTCCTGTCGAGTCAACAACAAAAAGACCGTCTTTTGAATGCTTCATTATTGATTCAAATATCAACTCAAAATCTTTGGCATTGAGTCTGTCATGCAGACTGAACTTTTTTTCAAACATGATAGAACTTCCATGTCACGGGCAATTTATTATTAAAATTCATAACACGCTATTTCCCACAAAAAGTCTGGAACCATTCAAACTTGATAATTATGAAGGGCACCTATTGAATCTATATATAGGTAGAATAATCGTTTTTTTCAAGATCTATTAAGCAAAGGGATCGGGCAATTTATCAGTTCAGTGTTTTTTTGAAATCATCCATGTGGAAATGGGCAAAAAGCCGGAGTATTTGACGGGTGGTAAAACACCCCTTGAAAGAATCCATAAATTGCTGTCAAAGTTAGATTCCATAAGACGATGCAAGGAACGGTAGTCTGTTGTTTTAGAGTCTGACAACGACCTGTTCCATAAATTTATGGAACAGGTAGGATCTATTTTTAAAAAACCCCTGAAACCCTTGGGGGGGAGGTCTCTTCTGAGCACTGCCCTGAATTTATTAACCGACATTCCCTAAACGGTCCAAAAAGAATTAATAAAAGATAGGCTCGGAATGCCATCCTTTTTTTAGCTACTATTCAGCGAAAATGCTAAGGTTGGCATTTCCGCTGAATAGCAGCAGATCAAAATCAATTTTTTCTCCAATAAAAAATATTTTATTCGGGACATTATTTTGCTTTTATTTTGCCTATCCAGTTCAGAGCAAACCCGCTTCCCACTATAAGGACCCCGCCGACAAGGAAGCGCCAGGATACCGGGTCATTGAGAAAGAGAATGCCCACAATGGCTGTAAAAACAGTTTCACTGGACATATAGGCTCCTCCCTCAAAGCCCTTGCAAAAGAAAAATCCCTGGTTCATGAGCAACTGGGCCAAAACAGAAAAAACAACTATCCCGGAAATCATGGCCCATTCAAGGGCTGAAGTTGGTATAATAGGTTCCATGATAAATTTAGGCAGGGTCAAAAGTGTCCCCACAGTACAAAAATAAAGATAAATAATCACAGGCCCATTTTTTTCCATCAAGGATCGAATCAGGGTGACGGTCAACCCGGCAAAGACAGCCCCTGCGATGGCCATGATTTGGCCATAAACATTTCCCGTGAGTTGGAAATCAAAGAGAACCGCCACTCCTGCAACTAAAACAGCCATACATCCCGCCTGGTTGAGAGAGATCTTTTCCTTATAAATCATAATCCCGAAAAGGGCGGCAAACAAGGGGTAGGCATAGAACAGAACAATAGCTGTTGAGATGGGCAAGATGCGTACGGCCGTAACCACCGCAAAAAAAGCCGTGGCCCCTGTGGCCCCCCGGAGGATGAGCAAGGGAATATTGTGGCCTTTATAAGGATTTTTCTTGTTCGCAAAAAAGATAAGCAATACCACCATACCGCCGAAACACCTGACAAACCCCAAGTGCCATACGGTATATCCCTGGGGCATGAGCTTCACAAGGGTGCTCATCAAAGTAAAAAATACTGCGGCAGACAGCATTAATATTGGTCCAACTATGGAGGATTCCATTATCCGGGACCCTATATTGATTATTCGTTTTTTGGAGGACATAATTTTTATGGGTATTTTTCTTGTTCCTGGTAAAATCATCGTTCGAGGTTGAACTTACATGCTAAAAAGAATGCATTAGCATTAACAAGAGAAAAGGACAAGAAGAGGCAGCGAGAAAAACAATGATTCATCCGATTATCTGGACAGCTCAGTTATAGTGTATCTCCAATTGAACTAAACCGCTTCGCGGTGGGGTGGAGCAACCTCTGATCTAAATTTTTTGATTTTGTGATCATATTGAAGGTTTCTTCTTTTGGCCAAGCTGTGGTATAAGATCATCATGAGTGCTATTTTAAAAACCTTGTCCTTAACATCGTGAAACAGTGGAACACCTTTATTATCAGGGACTTAAATACAATCCCCATAGCGTATAAAAAAAATCGTGGTTTGCTCCCCTTTTTTCTTCAGGTTTAGTTCAATAAATTTAATCTATCATCTCTAAAAAATCAGATAATATTTGCTTTTGTTTCTCACGCTCGAATGAGTTCTTAGTTCACTGTTTTGGCTATAGATGAAAGATAAAATTCTATACATATACAGTAATGGAGTCTTGATGAATTTGGTCATGCGGGTTCCCATATATTTGAATTTCACATTAAAAGCTGAAAGATTGGTCTATACCAGATGTGGTATCCGGGCAGATTTAAAGAAAGCGAACTTTACACGTTATAGTTCTCACCGCCGCCTTGATACTGACCACCCAGCACTTCTTTTGGTAGTTGTCGCTCAATTTAAAATTTTGCTCGTGACGGATGATACCATTTTTACGCACTTTGGTATTACTCATTTGCCTTATGTATATCATTCGAACACAGAAGCATTTGGGAAATTCAGATTGAAGCGAGTAGCCTTGACTTTTAAGGGCCATCAGTCTATTGCAAGATATGGATTCGACACATTAACTCGATTTGGCGAATAAGATTAAAGTCGCGTTGAATTTGAATAATGTAAAAAAGGTAACTATAAATCTTCATTCATGAATATGCATATAACCGATAAAAACATAAAAACTTTCTAATGATAAAATTAAAGTCTTTTACAATCATGGGATGTCTGATTGCTGTGTTATTGGCTATAGGAACGATTTATTTTTTCCACTTGGCCTCATTCCCAGGTAAAATCAGGAGCGTCAGCCATTTGATACAGACTGAAGGCGTAAAATCAACATTCCATGCAGGTGTTTGTTATCGGTATCCAGGATTACCTCCAATGCTGGAAGTTAAAGGTACCCATTTTGAAATGGGCCTTCAGTATGGTGCCCTGCTCAGACCTGAAATCCTCAAATCGCTCGGCTCCTACAAAAAAATATTTAAATGGTGGGCTGTGAAGATCGGTATCCCGGAAAAGATACTGACGGCCGGACTCAAATTCAGGGGGAGGCAAATCTGCTCTCGTCTGCCGGAACGATTTCGCCAAGAATACAGGGGAATTGCCCAAGGGGCGGGTATTTCCTATGATGCGGTCATGGCGGTTTCCATGTTTTATGATTTTGGCATGACCATGGCCTGCACAGGTTTGCTGATGAGGGGTGAAAATGGTACTGTGATTCACGGTCGGAACCAGGATTCCACTGACTTCGGCGGAGAAGAAATAGGTAAAATGACCGTAATTGTCAAATACCATGCCTTTGGGTACAACACCGTCACACAGCTTGACTGGCCGCTTTGGATGGGAATTGAGACTGGCTACAATGACAAGGGGTTAGCATTTTCAGAAGAGACATTGGCCGTCAGAAATCCTGATCCTGAAGGGTTTTCAATCATATATCTTGCCCGCATGGCGCTTGAGGAATCGGACAGCCTTGATGACCTGCCTGCCTTTTTTGATAAATACGGTGTTATCAACGGATATGGGACGGTCTGGAGCGACCGTGATGAGGGACGCGGCATGGTAACGGAACTGACCCCGAAGGGATGGGCTACACAGGAACTCAAAGATCCAATTCTGTGGAATTTTAATCATATCTATGACAAAGGGCTGAAAAAGTATGAAAACCCTGAAAAAAGTCTCAATGTATATTGTAGAACTAGGGATAGAATTGCGACATCATTTCCAGTAAAAAGTCAATTCACAATCCGGGATGCTGTCAATTTTTTGCGTGCAAGCACGGACGAAAAAGGCAGGGACTATACATGGTATGGCTCAAGAACACCGATTTGCAACAACAAGTCCCAGCAGATGATCATATTTGACCCTGAGAACAACGGCTTTTACATGGCCTTGGGCCAGCACTATGCCGCCCGACGTAATGTCTATCATTTTTACGACGACTTCAGCCGCCGGCCCGAGCTTTACATGGCTGCCAAACCTCTTGACCCTGTCGTTGAGCAGGAAGCAGATATTTATAATATGCTGTTGGGCAATGAGGATAAATTGTTGCAATATATAGCGATGGCAAAAAAATACCCGTACAATGCCAATGCTCAGTTTCTTGCGGCATTTCATGCCTTCAACGCACAACGATATGATCTTTTTACCCCATTTGCCGCCAAAGCCTATACCATGGATAAATCAAATATGGAATACCGGCTTTATGCCGGGCTTGCTGCATATTACCAGGCAAATAATCATCTTGCGGCAGAGCTTCTTGAGGATATTGATGACACGGAGTTATATGGATATGAAAAAGTCCTGGCATATGCTGTTTTAGAAAGGGTTTTGCCTCATAATAAACAAAAGGCGTATTTCTATGGACGTAAACTCAATGAAATATTAGCAGAAAATCATGCATTTGATTACTACAAAGAAAACTATCTTCCCCTATTAAAAACCTTGGGCAGAGGTGGATGAACACTATCACTGAAATGGGAAAAATGAGGATAGACCAAGATAAACAAATCTGTGAATTAAGAACAGGGTCAAATCAAGAGGGTGCCATGGTTAATCCTTACGAGAAATTAAATATACCGAATAAATCGAATCATCCAATTGATTACACCCCACTTGCACAGATTGTTTGAAATATTCACAGCGCTTGCGTAGCCAGAATTACAGCCAACTAATTACACTGTTTCCCTTTCAGACCTTTTCAAAAAGCCCGGACTTTGTCTATTTTTAAACCCTTTTTTCCTACCTTGTTTCAATGGGGACTGGCATTTCAAAGACTCAGTCCAGACAAAATTTGAGCACCGATATATGTGGTAGGCTGGGTTTTTTCTGAATAAACATTGTCGTTCAATTATATCTTTGAAACTAAGAGTCAAGAAAATACTTCCCCCATAACCCTTTTTGCTGTGGGAAAAAGACTGCTGCTCTGTTTTTTATATCCTATAAAAATGAATGGGTGATTTTGTTAAAATGGATTTTTATATATTATTTTGCAAATATACCATGCTATATATTATTGACTTCATTAAAGAGTTCTTTAAAAATCAGGGGGTGCCTTTTCAAAATATTGGTCAATGGCATCAATTATTTTTGAAGGGCTGAAGGGTTTTTCCATAAACATGGTATCCTGCATCTCATTGATCCATTCCTGTTCACTGGGATTGATCCGGGCAGTAATGATTATGGTTAAAAAAGGACGATCCTTTTTTATCGGATTGGTCAGCTTGCAAAGTGCCTCGCCATCAAGCCTGGGCATGTTTAAATCGGAAATCACTGCATCGGGCTTTTGGTCATGGATTATTGAAAGTCCCTGTTTTCCATTCTTTGCAGTAATGGTATTATATCCGTTATGCTTGATCTTAATTTCCAGAATCCGCCGAATATGGATATCATCGTCAATAATGAGAATGGTTTTTTTCTTATCCAATGAGCAAATCTCCTTTTAATTTTCAATTATTGAATCGAATGGATGATAAAAAAAAAGAGTCAAAAGCACAATAGGTAAAAAACTTTATTTTGATTTAAAGATTGAATTCAACTTTATACATACTTAACCGGATTTCAAAAATTCAAACTATGTAATTTGGACAAAATGATCTTGATATCCTATAAAGATGAATTGATCTGGTAGATAAAAAGTGGACACTTTCTTAAGAGTGATTTATTAATCATTCAGGAGGGTGTTAAATGAAAAAGAGAAAAAGAAAGAATTATACACAAGAGTTCAAGGACGAGGCGGTCAAACTGATAACTGAACAAGGATATTCTTTTGCTGAAGCTGGTCGAAACCTGGGAGTTAATCCTAATTTGCTTAGCCGCTGGAAGAGAGATTTAGAAGGCGATTCAAACGGATATTTGTCGCCAGCCATTGCAGTATCAGTACAAGCAGAGCTGAAACGCCTAAGAAAAGAAAACAAACAGTTAAAAATGGAACGTGAAATATTAAAAAAGGCGGCCGCCTTCTTCGCAAAGGAATCAGGTTAAGGTATCAATTTATTGATACCGAGAAGACGGCGTATCCAATAAGCCTGTTATGTACAACAATGCAAGTGAGCCGGAGTGGATACTATTCATGGAAACATCGAGGCAAATCAAAAAGAGAAATGGAAAATGAGAGGCTTGTTCCTATTGTGTTAGAAGCAAATCGGTTTTCAAAAGCCACCTATGGCACCAGGCGGATGTCAGATGAAGTCCAGGATCATGGCAGTCCTTGTGGAAGATATCGAGCCCGTACTTTGATGAACATGGCTGGTGTTAAAGCAAAACAAAAGAAGAAATTTAAAGTGACAACTGACAGCAAACATAAATTACCGGTAGCTCCTAATTTACTTCAAAGGCAATTTGCAACCGCAGAGCCAAATCAAGCATGGGTTTCGGATATCACTTATATTTGGACATCAAAGGGCTGGTTATACTTGGCAGTTGTTTTGGATTTATTCTCCCGTCAAATTGTTGGTTGGGCGATGAGTAACCGAATGAATAAAAAACTTGTTATAGATTCATTACTTATGGGTATCTGGCGTCGGAACCCAGATCCAGGGTTGATCTTTCATACAGATCGGGGCAGTCAGTATTGCAGCAATGATTTTCAAAAAGTTCTTAAAAATCATAAAATGCTCAGTAGTATGAGCCGTAAGGGCGACTGCTGGGATAATGCCGTTGCTGAAAGTTTTTTTGCCAGCCTGAAAATTGAAAGAGTTTTCTTTACTAATTACAGAACAAGAGAGGAAGCCCGAAAAGATATTTTTGATTATATCGAGATTTTTTATAATAACAAAAGACGGCATTCTTATTTGGGCAATATCAGTCCAAAAGGATATGAAAAAATGTGGGAAATGAAAAAAGCAGCTTAGGAAAAGTGTCCGTTTTTACTTGACCACATCAAATGGATTGAGTTCGTTAAAATGATTTTTATATATTCTAAAAAATATTATGGAAGAATAGCTTTTAATAGCTGCTTTGATTCATATAGTTTATTCTAAATTCAGAGAATATTATGTTTTTCGCTCAATTTAGTTAAGTGAAAAATTCTTATCTTGATTTATTGGCTCACCTGATCACAAGTTGGATTATTGACATCAGTATTACCATAAAAACCAACCCAAAACCAATTGTATAAATTATTACCAAAAAACGATAAAGGTATTTTTCCTTCAGCAATATCGGATATTTTTCCATACCCTGACCCCGGATTGTGCCAATTCCAATTTCCAGAACTGTCTTTTGTAGAGATCGAGTAATAATCACCCCCGCCGATCATTTCAAATGATATATCATCTGAAAGAGAGTCATCACTATTTTTATTATAAAATCTTATAGCTGGCCCTACCCCATTTGAATAATTGAATTTATAAGCCCCAGACGAAGTATCTAACCGCCAGTACAAATATTTACCATCCATAGCGAGATATACATCTTTGATGTCTGTTCCCGATCCACAGGTTGAGTCACCTATGGAATCATTTAATATTGGTGGTATCCCGGCCCAATCGTCTGCTTTACCGTCTATTGTAATAGTTGCATTTGGTATGCTAAAGGGAAAATTAAAATTGAGTTCAAAAACATGAACTGAAACTGTATCATACCATGTTGCATCGAGAGTTCCATCCATATTATCGTCTATAGCAAAATAAAAATCATAATCTCCTACTAGCAGAATTGTGTTTAAAATAGTTGAGGAGTATGTTGATAAAGGTTCTTGCTTAAAAATGTTTATACCAGCTTGCCATCCTATATTTTCGACATATGAGTACCAGCCAAAAGGTGTGTCGGCAGCAATCCACCAGTCTGCATTATTTACTGTATTCGAATTTACGATAAGGTCGATTTTAATTGATATAGGCTCACTTTGTTGTGTTTTGAATAAATTGTCGTATCCATTTGCTTGAATTTCGGGAATTGCTGAAAAGTCATGACATATCCATTTAAAATCATTTTTACTTAATGGAAGTTTTTCAGTTCCATAGATATACTTTGAAAAAAAGTCAGTATAGTCTTTACCTGATACTGTATTGAAAGCATTTAAATACTCCGGTGTAGTTACTCCTATTTTGCCCGAATTTATACCAAATTTTTCATAAACCAGTTTAGCAACCTGTCCCAAATGATTTCCAGTCTTGCTTAACTCCATGTCTAACATGTAAGCAACCAGAGCACCTTTCCAATATTGAAGAAGGTACGGGTTCCCTATGCTTCCAGACCATATTATAGTATCTAAAGCCACATCTTGCCCTGTATTATATGCGGCAATGTATTTATCATCTATAGCGCTATTCAAAATTGATACACATATGCTCAGATAAATTAACACACTACTTTTGTTTGCAATTTCAATGTTGCAGCATTTTTTTCACACATATCTAACAGCTATTTAATTATAGCAACAAC
>Ga0233437_1003850_pt1 | contig 18835 bp, 17 predicted proteins | sample SI_122_August201_FD_182714 | JGI IMG/M metagenome (GOLD analysis project Ga0233437, IMG submission 182714) | Seawater microbial communities from Saanich Inlet, British Columbia, Canada - SI_122_August2016_200_MG | ecosystem: Environmental > Aquatic > Marine > Inlet | place: Canada: British...
AAATATTTTAGAGGAATATTTTTTCCTTTGCGACGTTTATTATTGGGATACCTTTCAAATTCGATATATGATTACCTCCCTATTCGATCGATCCTGTCTAGTTCGCTTCAGGATTTAGTTTATGTGCTGCCCGCAATACGAATAAAAGCCGAATGGCTGATAGGCCGCTATGCAATTCGATGGAAGCAAATCCTTCCAGACATTCGCCCAGACATTGTTTTGTGGGACCTAAGGGGAAGACTTCGTTTTTATGGAGTCAACCATTTTTATTCATATTTTCAAGCCATGAAAACAGATGTGATTCTGATTCCGCATGCCCCTCACAACCTTTCAGCCACCCGTGATTTCTTTAGTCACGGTGAACTAATATATAAAGGTCTAAAAGATTCTATTATTCTACCCAATCATTACTTTTGGGTAGCGTTTAAATATGCATCTCCAGAAATGGAATTTCCTCATAGCCAAAAACAATTCAAAAAAATGGGATATCCAGCATTCGACCCTAAATGGAAAAAATATTTGAAAAAAGAAATGTTGCATCAGCAAAAAACTGGTTTACGAAGTAAATGCGTTATGATACCACTTCGATTCTTTTCTGCCAGAGGTCAACAGAAAAATATTAAATTAAAATTTTTATACAGTTATGAGGAAACATTGATGTTTCTTACTAAGATTGGAGATGTTCTTTATGAGAAGTATGGTGGTGTGCACATAATATTGAAGCCACACCCTAAAACCAACTTGTTATTCATAAAGGAGTTGGTATCAGAATTGCGTTACCATCAATGGGAGATTAGTTATAACTCATTCTACGCATTACTTCCAAAGGTCGATTATTTTATCTCATCATTCACTACTGCCGTATTTCTCCCGATTATATATGACACACCGATCTTTTTAGTGGAATCTGATACCCAGAATCATGTTGAACAATGGGATGTTCTACGAACGCTCTATCACGAATTGCGATGTACCACCTCACTTGGTAAACTTGGAGACGCGATTACAAATTATGAGCATAATAAAGACAGGTACTCTGCTGAAAATGAAGCCTTGCTTAATGCTTACTGGGACACTGATTCTATGGATAGTTGTTTTAAGGCATTTCGAGAAATTTCAAGGAATGGTGACTAGTATAGACACATCAAGCTTACTTTCATTAGATCAGAATTGTCTTTATGGAGAAGAGGATTACTGGATCGATTCAATAATACTGGTTGTGGCTTCAATTTCAGGAAGATTCTCTGAGCTATTCTTTTTGTGTCTGATTTTACTCAGGTCGAAATCGAGCAAATATGACAAGGTAATAGAAACAATAATTCTAAGGACAAAAAATGTCGAAATGTAGGCTATATGAAACAGGGTTTATCAGAGATTACTGGATTAATAGAAGTGGCCAGCAATGCTTCCAAGACATTAATAATAATATCACAAGAAAGTGAATATGTCATGGGTTTGAAAAATATTTTTTCGAAATATGTTCTGCAAATCATCTTTTCAACTCCTTTCGTACACGGTAATTCAAGCAGAATTAAGTACGGGAAAAGAATATCCTTAGCAAATACTGTTCTAAACACAGGTAGTGGCGATATAGTAATTGGAGATGATTCGATATTCGGGCATAATGTTATGCTTTTAACAGGGAAACACGACTTTATCAAAGGGAAACGGAAAAAGCTTGTTACTGGAGGACCTGAAACTCCCAAGAGCGGCTATGATATATTTATAGGTAGCGGTTGTTGGATTGCTTCAGGTGTCATTGTTGTTGGCGGTGTTTCCATTGGCGATAATGTAATAATTGGTGCCGGGTCAATAGTTACGAAAAATATCCGTGCAAATGTGTTTGCTTCAGGTGTTCCAGCAAAAATAATAAAAGAGTTAATATGATTCAGATATTAAGAAAAATATGGCATTTACTAGATACAAAAGAAAGATATGCTTTTATATCTACACTATCGCTATTATTAATTGCCTCTTTAGTTGAATCATTCAGTGTTTTCATTATTTACCCATTTATGCAGTTAATGATAAAGCAAGATCATTTAAATAATAATGATATTATTTCACGGATAAATGATTTGTTTAATATTAATTTATATGAAATATCGTTCATGTCACTAGGTATCGCTTTAGTCATATTTTCCTTCTTAAGCTATGGAATAATACTACTGTCAAAATGGATACAATATAAGTATGTATGGATGAGCATATATTCATTTCACTTGAAAACTCTCAATAGATATTTAAGCAATTCATATGAATTCTTTTTAACTCGTGACATGTCAGAATTATCAAAAAATTTGCTTACAGAAGTTCAAGTATTTGTTGGGGGGCTTCTTTCTCCATTTATGGAGTTAATATCAAAAATATTTACCGTTTTATTAGTACTAACATCTCTAATGATAATAAATCCTCAGATTACAGCAATGTCAATTTTGCTTGTTGGTGGTGTATATGTTGTTATCAGCATGGCATTTCAGAAAAAAGTTATTCGCCTCGGTGCTACTAGGCTTTCTTCGCATGAAACATTGTACAAGGGTGCCATGCAAATATTTGGGTCAATAAAGGAGTTGAAATCCAGGAATATGGAAGAAGTATTTATTCCACTTGTAAAAACACCATCAAAAATATATGCTAAAACAAACCTTCGTGTTCAATTTTTAACAATTGCACCCAGATACGTGTTAGAGTTAGTAGTGATTATCACGTTCGTAATATATATGATAATTTCTACTTCTACTTCAGATGGCCTCATGCAAAAAATGCCATTAATGTCACTGTTCGCTTTTGCAGCTATAAAAATACTACCCTATATACAAAGTATCTATGCATCGAGAACTAAAGTAAAATATAACGCCATCTCTCTTGATAAACTCGGTGGTGACTTACAGAAGTACTCTGCAAATAAAGATATCAAGAATATCATAAATGCTGATGGAGCTCAGAATAATAATCGGGAAATTAAATTTGAAAATATTCTTGCAATGGAGGGGGTTTCCTATATTTATCCAAAATCGGATGCAGTCACTTTACAGAATATATCTATTGCTATCAAGAGTAATTCTTTTGTTGGTATCATTGGTGAGACAGGTTCAGGAAAAACTACCGTACTAGATATTCTAATGGGGTTACTGATCCCTTCTTCTGGTCATTTGGTGATTGATGGAAAGAGGATCGATAAGCATTCTTTAAATTCGTTAAGAAATATTATTAGCTATATCCCACAAGAAACATTTATTTTTGATGATACACTCTACAACAATATCACCATGAAAATAAACTCAAAACACGTTAATGAAAATGAAGATATTAAATACATAAATGCTATAGAGATTTCTCAATTAAAGAAATATAAGGAAGGGAAAACAAAAGGATTTAAACTTGGTGAGAGAGGCTCACGTTTGAGCGGTGGGGAGAAACAACGGATCGGGATTGCAAGAGCTCTATATGGGGATCGACAAATCATTATTCTTGACGAATCAACAAGTGCTTTAGATTCGTTTACAGAGAAGAAAATATTAGATCGATTATCGGATATGAAGAATTTAACTACCATCTGTATTACTCATAAGGTATCCTTGTTAGATAAATGTGATTACTTATATGTCATTAAAAATGGATCCATTTATGAAAAAGGTACATTTGATGAGTTAAAAGTAAATAGCAAGTTTGTAAAACAAATATATCGTAGGGAAAATGAAAAAAACATTTAATTATTTATATTCACATTTATTGAGCACTTTACGAATTAAATTTGCTTATTCTCATTGGGTTAGTTGCAGAAAGTATTTAAGCAACTGGTATTTGTGGTACTTTATATCATCATCTTTTATTATGCATATACTAACGCGATTATTGAGAAATAGATCATCCGTTATGAATTATATTGGTCAACATCGAAGTGGATTAATATTTTTATACCCTCTGTCTTTATATATAAATCACTACTCGCAAATCTGGAGATTAGCTTATTATCAATACGATGAGGCTTTTATGTCACATTATGGTTATAATATTAAGTATAAAGACGGGGATGTTGTAATTGATATAGGCGCACACACAGGTGGATTTTCTGCTCCTTTGTCGTTCCATAATCGCAAAATCAAAATATATAGCATCGAACCAGATATCGTTAATTATTATACCCTTCAACTTAATTGTGAGAAGAATAGTCACGGCAATAGCATAGTATGCCATAATATCGCGATTTCGGATGAATCGGGACATACTTCATTCATTCGGGGGCAGGCAAGTACAAGTGGACATTTATCATCAATTGAATTTTCTCTAAAAGGTAACAGTAATGAAATTTGTGGAATAAACACATTAACATTAGAGGATTATTTCGAGGAAAATAATATTAGTTCGTGTAAATTGCTTAAAATGGATTGTGAGGGTGCCGAATACTCTATATTATTTAATTCTAGCCCACAATTTATCAAGAATATTGAATATATATTCCTTGAGATACATCCAATACCTGAATTTTCAATGGTTAGCTTAATAGAGTATATGGAGGAAATAGGCTATACATATAAATATGATATTACAACTGCTGGGTGCTATGAAGTATATTTTGTCAGGAATCAATGATGCTTCACATAATTGTAAAAAGTAAAATTTATGTTACTTGTTCTATTAAAAGAAACTTATTCAATAGAATTGGTTTAATTGCTGCATAATAATTGTGGTTGACAAATAGTTTATTGGCTGGGTGATTAAAGAATTCGAATAATTTTATTATGACATACTTCTCACCTACCAATCCTTATCGCTTTGCCAAATCTTGAAATATTATTTTCTGCATTAGAAGCAAACAAAATAAAGGTCTTATCTAAGGTGCGGAAATTATCCTTCAATTATTTTGCCAAAGTAACCGATAACGGTGTTAGCCTAAATTGCAAGAGCGTTTTAATTCGTATTAATGAGTAATAAGGTTCAGTTAACGACTCACAGGGTATCGCAAACTATTAGCTTCCTAAAACGTGTAAGTAAAAACCCATTCAGATTTAGCTACAATGCAGGCGAATATCTCAGATCACGTGATAGCCTTTCTCTTCCTCCAGATTTGGGAGTGGCGTCCTGGAGCTCCTGTGAGGACGATTCCATATTCGAGAGTTCACCACCAATTAACCATAGAAAAGGTAGTCAAAAGGGAATAGATGAGTATTGCAAAAAATATTAATGTTTTAGTTCAAAGTAGGCAACCCTATTCAGTAGAGTTAATAACCTTGCTAAACAAGAGATATGGTTGGCAACCTAAAATATGGTTGACTGATTATAATTCAGACAGTCAAATCAAAAGGGTTTTTCCGGAGGTTAAGACCTTGCCATATGTAAAATCCGTAAAGGGCTTTTCAATATATTCGGAGAGTCTGCTTAACAGGGTACAACTCGATGATGATCTCCTCCAATACATGCAGAGTTTTCGGAGTATTGCGTTCTTCATGATGAATCGCAACGACTCTGAGGCAAGTTTTTCGATTGAGCAAAAGAGTGCTTTTTTTAGTCGTTTGATAAGGATATGGATAAAAACATTGGAACTGACCCAGGTTGAAGTAATCATGTTTGAAGAAGAACCACATCAGACCAGTGATTACGTTCTGTACTTGGTCTGTCAATATAAACGGATTCAAACTATTATGTTTAGGAGGGTGTTTTTTCAGGATCGGATTTACGCTGTAAAAAACTTCACGGATACTCCTGGGAATGACCAAGCCAAGTCTCCCAAGTATGATGAGGAAGTATCCGATGAAATAATGTCACCGTTTCTACAGGATCATTTTAATGCAATATCAAGTAAATATTATCACAAAGTCCAAGCGTTATCGTTGTGGAATGTTGAAGAGTATAGTAATAAAAAGACAGAAAATATACTAAACATAATCCAAGACTTTAAAAAAAGGTATTCCTTTTTGATTGATATTCTGTTAAATAGGTATGAAAATGACCAAAAAGAGAAAAAGTCAGAAATATATCGTTCAAATATGTCTTATTTTCATCTTCGGAGAAACATGAAAAAAGCCAGATTAAAAAATCATATACTGCGAGAATATTATTGTAGTAAAACTATAGAACCACCAAATATCGAGAGAGAACCTTATGTGTATTTTCCACTGCACTACCAACCCGAAAGAACGACTTGTCCTCTTGGGGGTAAATTCGTTCAGCAAGAGATTGTCATCGAGTATTTATTAAAATCGTTACCCGCAGAGTGGAAAATCTACGTGAAAGAGCACCCTAGACAATATTCTAATTCGAATACTAAATATTCGAATTCTGGAAGAAGTCGCAATTATTATGATAAAATAATTGGGAATGATAGGGTACGATTACTCCCCTTTGAATCGAATTCCTTTAAATTAATTGATGAGTCAATCTGTGTTGCTACTGTTACGGGTACTGTTGGTTGGGAGGCAATCATCAGAGGGAAATACGTGATGGTTTTTGGATATCCGTGGTATCTCGGATGTGAAGGTATATTCGAAACTCGCTCCCCTAATGAAATTGAAAAAGCGTTGATTACTATAAATTCGGGAAAAAAACCGAACATTGAAAAAGTCAAACATTTTGCTACAAACGTTGAGAATAATACGGTTGTTGGAGCTGTTGGAGGTATTCATAATCTTGAGCGAAAGGGGCTGAATACTTTAGACAATGCGAGGGCTCATTTTGAGGCGTTAGTCCACATGGAAGATTTAATTGATGCCAGAGATAATAATGAAGCTGAATTACTCTGAACAGCAATCACTAATTCATGATTGACAGAATTAAAAGAATAATGCAAGAGGATTACGAATTATCGATGGTAGAGAATGCTTTTTAATTCCCTCGAATATTTAATATTTCTGTTTATTGTACTAGCAGTTTATTGGAAATTGCTTAAGAATAAAACGAGCAAGCAAAACATTCTTATTTTGGTATCCAGCTACTATTTTTATGCCTGCTGGGATTGGCGATTCTTGACATTGATAATCTTTTCAACTGTTGTGGACTATAGTTGTGGGTATAAGATACATAAAACGAAGAATCTAAAAGCAAGGAAATATTGGCTTTTTTTAAGTGTGGCATTCAATATTGGACTTTTAGGAATATTTAAGTACTTCAACTTTTTCCTAGATTCATTAATGATATTCGCAAATGGCATAGGATATCAAGGAGATCCATGGACACTAAAAATAATACTGCCTGTTGGGATATCGTTTTACACATTTCAAACTCTCTCCTATTCGATTGATATTTATAGGCGGCAGCTAACCCCAATCACAAATTATGTCGCCTTTGCTAGCTTTGTAAGTTTTTTCCCACAATTAGTTGCAGGTCCGATAGAGCGTGCAAAATTCTTATTACCACAATTTATAGGTAAACGTATTTTCTCTTGGACTAATATCCAAGATGGAATTCAGATGATAATCTGGGGATTGTTCAAAAAGATTATCGTGGCAGATAGTTTGGCTGGCGTTGTTAATTCTGCCTTCGTTGATATTTCGGATAAACCCGCTCCGGTACTCATCTTGGCCACTTTTTTATTTTCATTCCAAATATATTGCGATTTTTCAGGCTATTCGGAGATTGCTTTGGGCAGTGCTAAGATGCTCGGAATCAATCTGTCTCGAAATTTTAGGACACCATACTATGCCTTGTCGTTTACAGAATTTTGGGGTCGTTGGCACATATCACTCTCATCATGGTTTAAAGATTATGTCTACATTCCCTTGGGTGGGAATAAACGTGGAAGTCTTAGGCAGTATATAAATCTGTTTATTACTTTTCTGCTGAGTGGGTTGTGGCATGGAGCTAGTTGGACTTTCGTTCTATGGGGGGCAGGTCATGGATTGCTACTGTCTCTCGAAAAATTAATTCGCACTTTTGTGTATGTTCCACAAAATAAGCTCTTCAGTGTTATCCGGTTAACCGTTACATACATTTCTGTGTGTATGCTATGGATCATATTTAGAGCTAATGGTATATCGGATGTTATCCTGATATATAAAAAATTATTCAGTTTCAATTACATTGAGTTTTTCTACACTCTTGGCTCTTTGGGAAAGGGGAATAATGTTTTGGGGATAACATGGGACTACAACTATGATAGTTTGATTTACTTTGCATTCCTCATCGTGATCGTGAATCTACTTGAATGTTTTAACGTACCTTCGATTATGTCGACTCAATTAACGGGTAAGCGTAAATATTTATCTTACATATACATAATATCAATTGCATCAATTATTTTTATATTGGCAGGAAATAGTCCGAATGATTTTATTTATTTTCAATTCTAATGAATTTTCATTATGAGAGCTATTAAAATTATATCATTTATTTTAACGGTTTATTTAATTTGGCTATACTTTCTAGGAATTGTGCCTGTGATGTTTGACTCAAAAACACTTTACATGACTACAAAAAACATTAACACAAAACCAGGCACCGGAGATAGTCAGACATTGTTATTATTCCGTGAATTAGAGGGACTCGATAGTTTAGATGTTCTTGTCCTTGGTTCTTCACACATAAATAGCAATTTTGATCCAAGAATATTTAATGAAAATAGCAAATCATGCTTCAATCTTGGAACTCCTTCTCAAACACCGATGAACTCCTATTACTTGCTAAATGAATATTTACCTATATTGAGACCGAAAATGCTAATTGTTGAAGTCTTTCCAGGAATCCTTGGCAATACAGGATTCAGCTCGTTTGTTGATATCTTAATCAACAGAGATATAGATTTGTATTCGATCTTTATGGGCTATTTATCGAGCCCTTTCGAAGCCACTAATGTGATTCTAATAACTATTATGAACCATTTAATATCACCAGTTAGTAATACAACCCAAACAAAAGATTATTCCGGACATGAGGTTGAGTATCGCCCCGGTGGCGTGAGTGTGATTATGGATAGTGGATATGACCGTGGGGATGATATCTCCGAGGTCTATGTTGAGGTTAAAGATGAGCAGATTGAATATCTTACCAAGATAATACAGCTTTGTAATGATGAACAGGTTAAGATATTATTCATCACAAGCCCATTCGCAGATTCCGATACAAGTGTGTTCTCGAATTATTCATCAGTTAAAAAAGAATATAGGGATTTGTTTAAAGAGCATGACGCTTCTTTTGTGGACTACAATGAGAGAATCCAACTAGATACAAACTACTTTAATGATTGGGGACATTTAAATAATAGAGGTGTTGAGCTGTTTAGCGAATATGTGTATAATTATATATACATTGATAAGCAGTAATTTAGTGAACCATACTACTCGATCCAATTGGGTTTAACGATATCACTCACAACAAAATCTTAAAAATAGAACAATTATAGAAATCAAATTTAAACTATGAACTATAAACTGATATTTGAAACGCATTTTTATAAAATTTATTTTCTGCTCTCTTTTGGCTATAATCTTCTTAGAGAAATATACAAAATGCTAGTGTTCAGGAAAATCGGAATCCGAGCATTAACTCTTGGAGAGGTCCTCAGACAGAAAAAATCTGATACATTGTTCATCCTAGCAAGCGGACCTACAATAAATGAGATTGGGTCAAAACAGTGGGAATCAATTAGCATGTGTGACTCAATAGGCCTTAATTTTTGGGTCGCCCATGATTTCACTCCCAACTCATTGCGGTTTGAATTACCGTATGAGTGTAATAGACGTAATTATTTTTTCAAGATGCTAAAAGGAAAAAAGTCTTCATTCGATCATACAAAATTATTTTATGATCATCATTTGTCTGAAAAAATATTACCCAATAAATTGCACGGCTATAACCCCAATCAATTATTTTATCCCAGTTCAATTAATCTTGTTGGTATGAATCAAGAAAACTTCAAAAAATCTTTAAGGTATGCGATGACGTTCTCTCGAAAATATTCTAAGTATCTGTTTTTGCCATATAAAAGAGGATCCGTAACAACACTTATTTCTCTTGGGTATCTAGCAGGATATAAAAATATTGTCCTATGTGGCGTTGATTTAAATAATGTTGAATACTTTTATGATTCAAAATATTATAAAAAAAAACATCCTGGTTTTGGTAGTGGTCAATCTGGGGATATTCTTAAATCCATGGATAGCAAAATATCAGATTTATCATTAGCCGATATTATTATCACGATGAATGAAGAGTATTTTTCAAAAGGTTCCCAAAAATTGTTCGTAAGTAGTAAAAATTCAATATTATTCCCAAAGATTCCCTGTTATCATAATTAAGGAAACGAGGACATGATAAGTATAACCAGGAAAAAAAGATTTATGACAATTTCAGAAATATATTTTTGGGATCAATCCTATTTACCAAATGTGGATACTGATTTTATTCAGCTAGTGCAATCTACTTATACGATTAATAAAAATAGCAGAGAAAAACATACTTCCATCATTCGTCTTGACACTGAGGATTCTTATATATTCAGTAATATGCATAAAAAGTATCGCAACGAAATAAGAAGAGTCCAAAAGGACCAATCCAATTTCTCTTATGATCTTATGCTCAACCCATCTAAAGAGATGCTTACCGAATTCCAGCTACGCTATGATACTTTTAGTAAGAAAGTAAAAATTACATCATTTAACCATGCACGAGCTAGACAACTTCTTAAAAAAAACGCCCTATTCCTTTCTAAATTAATGTTTGGTGATGGCAATTGGATTTATCATTGTTATGCTTGTGATTCGTCGCGAGCCAGATTGCTTTATTCTGTTAGTGATTATTCTGTTGGCAAGAATGATCAAAACTATTCAAAAATGGCTATGTTGAATAAATATATGCATTGGTTAGATATTATAGAATTTAAAGATAAAGGGTTTTTAATCTATGATTTTGGTGGCATATCGAAAGACGGGTCTCTAAAAAATATTGACGATTTTAAACGAAAATTCGGGGGCATCGATATTATTGAATATAATACGATTCACGCTCGATCAACGCTGGGCAAATTTATGTACCATGCTGGGGGCCGATATTTTATATAGTTCATGGTTGTCGAGATTCTATTATATACCATATGAATTTTGAAGCTATTCTATTACGGACTACCGTTAATGAAAGACAATATGATAGAATCCAAAAGTAAAAGATATGAAGTATAATATGAAAATATTAACATCGCCATCATCGTTTGGGCAGATAGGCAATGAACCGATTCACCTTCTCAAGGAAAACGGCTATGATCAAATTAGCAATCCGTTTAGCCGCAAGCTTACTGAGGCTGAAACAATCATTCTGGCCAAAGATTGCATAGGGGTTATAGCTGGTGTTGAACGTTATAATTCAATTGTTCTTAAGAAACTACCAAAATTAAAATGTATCAGCAGAGTCGGAGTTGGGCTAGATTCAATTGATTTGGAATATGCGGCAAGTAAAGGGATTATTGTGGTAAATACACCAGATGGTCCCACCAGGTCTGTAGCTGAGCTAACCGTTGGCATGACACTTTCAATATTACGTAGAATTCCTCAAGCTGATTCCCAAATGAAAGATGGTCACTGGGAGAAACAAACTGGTAATCTGCTTTTTGGCAAGACCATTGGAATAATAGGTCTCGGTAGAATTGGCAGGATGGTGTCTGAAATGTTTCACGCTTTAGGAAACAAGGTGATAGGATACGACTTATTGCCTAATAAACAGTGGGCTGAGGAAAATGATGTGTCGATCACGGATCTGAATTCATTGCTGAATAAATCTGATATTGTTACAGTACATATTCCTGGTAGCACCGATAGTGAGCCAATTATAGGTTCTGTGGAGTTGAATATGTTGAAAAGAGGAGCCTTCTTCATAAATATATCTCGAGGCAATGTCGTTGATGAAAAACCTCTTATTAAGTTACTTGATTCGGGTCATCTCGCGGGTGCAGCGATTGATGTATTTTCGCAAGAACCCTATGTAGGACCTTTATGCCAACTGGATAATGTCGTCCTTACACCACATATTGGTTCTTATGCGGCTGAAGGCAAATTACAAATGGAGATTGATGCAGTGAACAATTTAATAACCGTACTGAAAAGTTAGCTAAGCGATGCTCAATATAGGGATCATCGGATTTGGAAAAATGGGGCAGACACGATATCAGGCGATTACCGAATTAGATGTGGGTAAGGTTGTTGCAGTATCTGATCCTGATTCAATTCACATTCCTGAGGAAATAAAGAATGTTTCTCATGAGGCAATCATATATGACTCGGAGATTGATGTTGTTATTGTGTGCACTCCAAATTACCTAAACAAGGAGCTGACCATTCGTTCACTCGCCGCCGGAAAACATGTATTTTGTGAAAAACCTCCTTGTTTTACAGCAAAAGAAGCTCTTGAAGTTATTGAAGCAGAAAAACGAACCGGCCAAAAATTGATGTACGGCTTCAATCACAGACACCATGATAGCATTATTAGGATGAAGGAGCTAATCGACAGTGGAGATTTAGGAGCCGTTCTCTGGTCGAGAGGACGATATGGGAAAAGCGTCACAGACGATTATTCCTCTCAATGGCGATCCAAAAAAGAATATGCTGGTGGAGGTATTCTGATGGATCAGGGTATTCATATGCTCGATTTGTTCTTGCACTTATCAGGCGGCTATGATATTGTCAAAGCAGAAGTTTCCAATCTATATTGGAAAATGGATGTTGAGGACAATGCATTTGTGATACTGAAAGATAGTGAGAGTGGAAGAGTTGCATCTCTCCATTCGACGATGACACAGTGGCGTCATCTATTCTCACTCGAAATATTTCTAGAAAAAGGATATATGGTGTTAAACGGGTTAATTACTTCTACTATGTCCTATGGAGAGGAAGTGCTATCAATTGCACGGAATAGATCATCGGCTCCATCTGCTACTTGGAAGGATGAAGTAAAAACTCAGTACGTAACCAACAATTCCTGGCTTTATGAAATGCAACATTTCTTTGAAGCCATAAATAATAATACAGCTATAACTATTGGCACATCATTGGACGCACTACAATTAATGACAATAATGGATAAAATATACGCACAGAAGGACTTTTAGAGAAATCAATGAATCGCAAAAATATAGTCGACAGCTATCTGAAAAACTACAAGATCAGATTAAATAATATTCTTGACCAACTTACTCACGATAATCTAGAACCCGTGATCACGGCAATTATCGACACATTTAAAAGGGGTAATACACTATTCGTAGCCGGGAATGGTGGTAGTGCTGCTACTGCCTCTCATATGCAAGTAGATTTTTCATTTTTCGTAAGATATTTCACGCAGTTTAGACCAAAGATCCGTGCAATTACTGATAATGTACCCATGATGACCGCAGTAGGGAACGATACCTCATTTGACGATATTTTTGTTGAGCAGTTAAAGGGGCATTTTGTCCCAGGCGATTCTCTTCTATGTATTTCTGCAAGCGGAAACTCCGAAAATGTAGTTCGGGCAGCACAATTTGCCAACGACAATGGGGGTGTATCGATAGCATGGGTCGGTTTTTCAGGTGGGAAATTGAAAGATGTTTCAAAAGTTTCTCTCCACTTGGAGAATGAAAAAGGTGATTATGGTCCCATTGAGGACATGCATATGATATTGGATCACATGATTGTAAATTATCTTGCAGAGGATGATGAATTTCTAGCAATCAAATAAAATAGGTGATAGGAAAATATTGGGAATGGATCTTAAAGGCAGGACCGCCCTAGTCACTGGGGCGACACGGGGCATCGGCAAAGCGATTGCCGAAGTATTCCATGCAGCCGGTGCTGATTTGATTCTGACAGGGACCAAACCGGAGGAAATTGAACAGCTTAATGCGACAACCCTGGAAAGCAGAGTTTCCAATATTCACTACACCCAGGTTGACTTTACCGATGAAGCATCCGTGCAAAATTTTTTGATGATGTTGGGTCATCTTGACAAAATAGATATTTGCGTCAACAATGCAGGTGTCAATCGAGTGGCTAAATTTACGGATACTTCAGCCGAAGATTTTGATTGGATCAATCAAGTGAATTTACGCGGTCCCTACAGAACCTTGAAGGTAATCGCACCGAAAATGATTGAGCAGCGCTATGGGCGAATCGTAAATATAGCCTCAATCTGGAGTGTAGTAACAAGACCAGGTAGATCACTCTATGCAAGTTCAAAGAACGCTTTGGTTGGTATGACTAAGACGCTGGCTGTGGAGCTGGCACCACATAATGTTCTGGTGAACGCTGTGAGCCCTGGCTTTACTCTGACTGAATTGACCCGGCATACAAATACCACAAAGGAATTGGATGCCATCAAGCGTAAAATTCCCCTGCAGAGAATGGCAGACCCGAATGAAATTGCCTCCCTTGTTGCATATTTGTGCAGTGATTTAAATTCTTATTGCACGGGACAGAATATCGCTATTGATGGAGGTTACACTAATTTATAATTTTAAAATAAAATCAATTATTCATGATTATGAAGTGCATTTCATTGATGAGTTGGCTCCGGCTCTTAATGCTGAACTTATCGAAGGTGATTTTATTCTTATCGATCACAAGATAATGGATATTTATTCCGGAGAAATCGGGTTGTTATTAAAAAACTACAGCCATCTCGGGATTGATGCCACAGAATCACAAAAAAGTTATCAAGGCATCATCCCCATTATTCAAGCTCTCATCGATGGGGGTTTTCGAAAAAACCACCGTTTGATAGCCATTGGGGGAGGGATAACCCAAGATATTACGGCCTTCATTGCATCTATTCTGTATCGTGGTGTGAAGTGGCTATTCTTCCCGACGACGCTCCTGGCACAGGGTGACAGCTGCATCGGAAGCAAGACATCCATCAATTTTGGTGTATATAAAAATCAGGTTGGTGGCTTCTATCCACCCAACAAAATTCTCATTTTCCCCAATTTTATTGACAGCTTGTCTGAAAGTGAAATGAAATCAGGGATGGGGGAGATGTTGCACTATTTCGTGGTGTCAGGTGCAGCAGATTTCCAGATGTATTCTGATAACTTTAAGGCTGCATTTGATGACAAGCAGAAACTGTCAGCCATTATTGCCAGGAGCCTGGAGATCAAAAAGGGTTACATCGAAAGGGATGAATTTGACCAGAATATCCGTCAGGTTTTCAACTACGGACATTCCTTTGGGCATGCAATTGAATCCTTGACCCACTACAAAATACCCCATGGGATTGCTGTGTGTTTTGGAATGGATATGGCAAATTATGTGTCGGTAAAGATGGGCTTAATTCCTGAGACGATAAGGGCTGAGATTCACCTAATTACGGAGTACATTTGGAATGGCTACTCTATTGAAGGAATCGATGTGTCTGTATTTATCCGAGCACTGGGAAAAGATAAAAAGAATGTCGGTTCCCAATTGGGACTCATTTTGAATAAGGGCTATGGACAAATCTTTAAACAGTTCCTCCAGGCAGATGAAAATTTTGTAGGCTGGATTGAACAATATTTTAGAGAAGAGCTTAGCGTCAGGAACAGTTTATGATCTTGGATCAAATTAGTAATATTGAGTTGTACAAGAATTTTTCAAAAACCATTTATGCGGGTCTTCAATTCATCGCTGGCTCTAAACCGGATATCGCTCTAGGCATCTACGAAATTTGTGGTGGGGTTAAGGCCATAGTCACAGAATATGAGACCCTGGAGACCTTTGAAAGAGGATATGAGGCACACAGGCATGTCATCGACATTCAATACCCCATCATTGGCTTGGAACGCGTCAAATGGTCTCCCATTGAAGGAATGGACATCAATATTCCTTATGATACCGAAAAGGATAGAACCTTTTATAAAAATCCCTCTCACCAGGGCACCATAGTTGATGTGGGCCAGGGAATATTTGCCATTATGTTCCCTCTAGATGGACATGGTCCTCAACATTTTATCGATAAACCCGAAATGATAAAAAAGATTACCGTGAAAGTCACAATCTGATGAATATTCCCTCCAAAATTGTCGCGCTGGTTCCCATGAAAGGGCATTCCGAGAGGGTACCCCAAAAAAATATCCGGCCATTGGCAGGGAAACCGGCCTTTCACTGGATTCTTGAGTCACTAAGTCAAAGCAAGTATATTTCCCAAATTGTGATCAATACCGATTCAAAGGAGATTGCAAGAAGTGCCTCCGACAACTTCGAAGTAACCATTCTGAAACGACCCGATTTCCTGTTGGGGGATATGGTGAGTATCCAACCCCTGATCGAGTATGATCTGTCCCAGACTTCCGCAGAATTCTATCTACAAACGCATAGCACTAATCCGTTGGTGACAGCTGACACAATTGACCGGACCATTGAAGCCTTTTTTTCCCAGACTGATCATGATGCGCTTTTTACAGTGACCCCAACCAAGACTCGCTTTTACTGGTCCGATGGGCGCGGTATCAACCATGATCCCAAGAAATTGATTCGAACCCAGGATCTTGAGCCTATTTATGAAGAAAACTCTTGTTTATATCTCTTCTCAAAAACCACAAATATGAAAACCGAGAATAGATTGGGATCAAGTCCCATGATGTTCCCTATGGAACGATTGGAAGCTGTTGATATTGATGATATCGAAGACTTTTATTGGGCAGAGTACCTTATAAGTAGAAAATATCCCAATGGACACTAAAAATCTAATTTACCTTTCACACCCATATTCGGAGTCTACGCCCTCATACGGAAACCGTGATAGCGTTAAAATAACCCCTAATTCGGCCATTTCCGCTGGTCAGACTGCAAATTCATCATGTTGGATTTTCACCAACAATCATATTGGCACTCACGTTGATGTTCCCTTCCATTTTGATCCAGCGGGCAGGCAGATCATGGACTTTTCACCTGCAGAATGGGTTTTTAAAAAAGTTGCGCTAGTTGAGGTCCCGTGTGAGGACGCCTATTTAATCGACGTGGATGATTTTGCTCAATTCTCCCTCAACTCTGATATCGATTTATTGTTGATCCGGACTGGATTTGAAAATTTTCGCAGCATGGATCAGTATTGGAATAACAATCCAGGTATTGCTCCGGCAGTTGTCCGCTATCTTCGTCGGGCTTACCCAAATTTGAGGTGCATCGGATTTGATTTTATTTCTATTACTTCCTGGCAACACAGTGATACTGGTAAAGCAAGTCATATTGAATTTCTCCGCCCACCGGATGAGCAGGAACCCATCTTGGCAATTGAAGATATGTCATTAAACAAAATATCCGGAAGTATTGACTGGGTGATCATATCGCCACTCCTCTTTGAGAACGAGAATGGTGCACCTGTGACAATATTTGCAAAATTGAAATAGAGCTATTATGGACAATCATTCCTTGAAACTCAAATTGAAAAATAATGAATTAAGTATTGGCTCATGGATTACTATCGGGCATCCAGCAATCGCTGAGATATTATCCTTTGCCAAGTTTGATTGGCTAGTGATCGATATCGAGCATACGGTCATCGACTATTCGATGGTGCAAACACTTATCTCAAGCATACAAAGTAAGGACATCACTGCACTTGTTAGAGTGAGTAAAAATGAGGAAGTGGTCATCAAGAGGGTTCTGGATGCAGGGGCAGATGGAATTATTGTCCCAATGGTCAATAGTGAAACCGATGCCCGGCATGCTGTCAACTATGCGAAATATCCTCCAGTGGGGACTCGTGGTGTTGGGTTAGCCCGAGCTCAAGGTTATGGTTATCGTTTTGAAGAGTATAAAGCTGGAATTAATGATATTATAATTATTGCCCAAATCGAAAACTATAGAGGGATTGACAACCTTGATAAAATATTGGAGGTTGAAGGCATCGATGGGACTCTGATTGGTCCTTATGATTTATCAGGTTCATTAGGGGCGCCAGGGGATTTTGACAATCCTGAGATGAGCGCGAGATTGGATGAATATGAGAAGATATCAATTTCAAAGAACAGGCCAATGGGGTTCCATGTGGTTGATTCTAATGCAGGACTTGTGATTGAAAAGATAAAGTCCGGATACAGTTTTATCGCATATAGCACTGATTTCCTTTTTTTAGGTGACCAGGCTCGAAATGGGACACTTAAAATTCATCAGTTTAATCAGATTAAGAGGACAGGAAATAAATAACTATTAGACCTTCAAATATTTTTATTGGAGAAAATGATTTATCAGTTTGATTGTTGCGATAAATTTTTGCTTAAGAAACGACTACTTAGCAGCTTGTGACTAATTCATCACATGAGATTATATTGTTTTTTTGACAGACAATATGGTGTTTTTTTAAATGTTTATTTCAGCGTGAAAAATAAGTGAACTAATAGTTGTGATTATACAGGAAAATAGTGTTATACTTTCTTACGGTCAGAGGGTGAAGGTTCCTTCAGCCATCATGAAGCCGGGTTGCTGTTTACTTGAGCAATTTAGCACCATAATACACCCAGTGAGTTGAGTCTATGAATTATGAAAAACAGGAGTCAAAGAACATGATTATAGCCGAAATCGGTCAGGCACATGATGGTAGTGTGGGAATTGCTCATTCATATATTGATGCTTTAAAAAATTCTGGGGTGGACGCAGTTAAATTTCAAACTCATATCGCCGATGCTGAGAGCTCTGTGTATGAAAAATTTAGAATTCCGTTCAGCTATGTTGACAAGACGCGATATGATTATTGGAGGAGAATGGAATTCGATTTTGTTCAATGGGCCGAGATTAAATCCCACTGCGAGGAGAATGGACTTGAATTTATTTCATCGCCATTTTCACAACAAGCTGTTGAATTACTTGAGAAAATAGGGGTTAAGAGATATAAAATTGCATCGGGTGAAATGCATAATTATTTAATGATTGATACTATTGCCGCAACAAAAAAACCAATAATAATGTCT
>Ga0233437_1003851_pt1 | contig 18835 bp, 17 predicted proteins | sample SI_122_August201_FD_182714 | JGI IMG/M metagenome (GOLD analysis project Ga0233437, IMG submission 182714) | Seawater microbial communities from Saanich Inlet, British Columbia, Canada - SI_122_August2016_200_MG | ecosystem: Environmental > Aquatic > Marine > Inlet | place: Canada: British...
AGAGAATCTGTTAAACAAATAATGCACCTATCTAAATTAGGAAATCAATACTTCCAAGAGAATGAACCATGGAAAGCTATTAAAACAGATCATGAAAGAGCAGAAACATGTTTGAACATGTGTCTTAATCTTGTCAATATTTTATCAGCAGTAGTTCACCCCATTTTACCGTTTAGTTCGGATAAAATGAGAGCACAATTGGGAGTGCAATCTGAATTGAAGTGGATAGAAAAATTCGAATTAACATTGAATAAGGGACGCATGATAGGATTACCTGAAGTGTTATTCAACAAGTTAGAAGATGATGAAATTAAAGAGTACAGAGAGAAATATTCAGGTAAACAAGAAAAAGTTGAAGAAGATGTGTTTAGTAAGGTAGATCTTCGCGTTGCAGAAATTCTCGGTGTAGATGATCACCCTAATGCAGATAAGCTTTATGTTTTACAAATAGATTTAGGCAGTGAGAAAAGACAATTGGTTGCAGGGCTTAAACCATACATGACAAAAGAAAGCATGGTTGGTAAAAAGATTGTAGTTGTTGCTAACCTAAAACCCGCCAAACTAAAAGGTATTGAAAGTAATGGCATGTTGTTGGCTGCAGATAAAAATGACAAAGTAATCTTGTTAGAGGCAAAATCCTCAGCTTTAGGTGAAAGAGTTACTGTCGAAGGTATAGAATCATATACTTCAAAACAAATTGATTTTAAAGAATTCATGAAGATCGAATTAATTACAAAAGATTCAAAAGTATTATATAACGATAAACCACTTAGAACAGAAAAAGAGGAGATTTGCGCATCTATTGAAGATGGTGCGAAAGTCAGATAAAATGCAAAGTAAGTTTATTGGACTGTTTGTTATTTTCTTGTTTCTTATTAGTATTTGTTCTTCATTCGCAGCTGCAGCAGAAGATAACGAAACTAAAGTAAGTTTTCAAGATTATATATCGGGATTCTTTGATAAAATAAAAAGTATCTTTACAAAGAACATAGAAAAAAATACTAAAGAAGCAGTCGATGAAACTGTTGATGAAGTGATCGATGAGCAAACATCTGAGTCTACCGAAGAATCATCAAAGATGTCTTTGTTAGATAAGGTAATGAATTTAGTAAAAGAAAGTAGTTTTATTTATATCATAATAGGCATCGCAATATTCATCATATTAGCTAAACTTATATCAGCAGCATCAGAAATGTTTGGAAAACTATTATTAGTCGTGTTAATAATTTTAGTAATACTTGCGTTGTACAGATATTTGTTTTAAAGATTTTTTCTACATTCTTTAAGAAGTTCTTTCTGCAGATCTTCAACTTCCAAGTAAACAGGAATTTTTCTTCTAGAATCTAGAAAATGATCAACAGCCTCTTCTTTAGCGATGTCTGTTTTACTAACATAGATCAAAATATCTTTCCCTAATTTTTTTATTGTTTCTAGAAGTTTTACTTGATCTTTGTAAGAATAAGTTTCGGTAGGATCAAAAACATAAACAATTAGATCAGCACAATATTTTAATGCCAAGTCAGCTTGCAACTCCACCACATTCAGTTTATCAAGTCTATTCAATGTTCCAGGCGTGTCTATGAATTGCACTTTCAAATATGCTTTTTTCAAGTAACCCGTGTTTAAACCTTTGGTTGTAAACGCATAATTTTTTATCTCAGGTTTAGCCGAAGTCATTTTTGCAAGCAATGTAGATTTACCAACGTTAGGGAAACCCGCAATGCATACTGTAAACATAGACTTAATAGATGGAAACTGTCTCATAACTTTTCTAGCTTCTTCTAAGAATCGCAGATCAGATTCAATTCGATGTACTAACGATGACGCTCGCCCATAATATTCTTTTCTATATCTGTTAATGGCGGACAAATCTTCGCATCGCCTTATCTTCTTAATATAATCATTACCAAACAAAACTATCTTTTCTCTTAACCAGTTTAACCCACCAAGAGATAACTTCATTTGTTTCATGTCAATAAATGCTCTAAATAATTTTTTGTAAAATTCAGTCATCCCATCCAAGTCAGGATATGATTGTATCAATTTCATCATCGCCGAAGAAATAGTCTCAGAAATAGCACCTATCTTTGCGATTTCAATCTTTTTAGATTTTTCTTCTCTTGTACCTTTGAGTTTAGTAGAACGAATATCATTAGCTTCTTTTGTTGCATGCCTAAAGGCTAAATCTATGTAAAAGTCCGCAGATTCAATCTTTTTTACACCGTCTAAGTCCATATTATCTCCAATTAACTATCTGTTTAACTAATTTTTGAATAAAGATCCAGCTACATCTATTGTTCATGCAAGAAATAATATCAAGAATCAGAAAGTAACACGAAATTTACCTGATTTGGATTCAGGAGATTTTAAGTTTAAGATTGTGTAACTACCATTATCTTGCTTCTTAGCCCATGCTTCAGCAGCATCCTTTGTCATAAAGGTCTTAGGTCTAGCTAGTCTATTTCTGCCGTTTTTTATTACTCGTTCCCTTTTCTTAATGTGTACGCTCATTGTTGTATATGCAAAATCGATGGGTCCTATATAAAGATTTTGGGAGAATGACCAAGCATAACATTTAAATACTAGATTACTTCGTTTTTTTAGGTAGGTGATTTGATGAATAGGTGGGTATGTACAAGAAAAGCACATTTGAAGCTCTTTGCACTGTTTTTGATGGTAGTTCTGTTATCTGTTTCTGCAAGCGCTTTCAAGCTATATGTTAACGATGTAGAAAAGGAAGTTAGTGTAGATAAAGTAGCAACCTATAATTTATCCTTATTCAATGATGATGTATACACCGAACACTACACATTCTCAGTACCTGACATCAGATGGAGCGCATACACTGATCCAGTTGTATATATGCACCATGGTTTAACTTTATTGCCAGATGGGCAACAATATATTCCTTTTTATGTTAAGGCAAGAAAAGATACACCTGTAGGTAAGTATCAATTTTTATTAGAAATTGAGTCAGACAGAGGTCAGAAAGAAAGCAGAGTAATGGGAATAGATATTATCCCTACACCTCCCATTGTTATTGAGAAAATCTATGATGTAGATGTAGACGTAGGAGTAATTATCCCCCCTAAAGTAGATCCAAGAGATGTTTTGAATATTCAAGTTGTTTTGACAAATAAGAACCCAAGATCTTATGAAAATGTTGAAGTTATATTGAAAAGCGAATTGTTCGAAAGATCATCAAAGACCGATTTAGAAGGTAATAGAACAAAGAAAACAGATTTCTCCGTTAAGTTAGACCAACAACAAGATCCAGGCAAACATAAAATCACAGTTACTGTTTTATTAAATGATAAAGAACATTCTGGAGCATACAAAGACTTTGAAATTGTAGAATACCTGCCACCATTTACGCAAACAGAAACTATAAGTGAAATGTTTCTGAAAACGGTTAGACGATTAAACCTTAGAAATGATGCTAATGTTATGAAGAATAGAAGTGTACAATCAAAAGTTGTAGGATGGAAATCATTGTTCGTTAAATCAGATCCTAAATATTATGTCGAGAATATTGACGGGGACAAATATCTATCTTGGAATATTTATTTAGAACCTGGGGATGAAACTGCAATATTAATCACTTACGATTATAGACCACTGTTTATCGCATTAGTTGTTTTAATAATTGGAATTGTATTGTATCAACTATTGAAAAGTCCAGTTGTTGTTAGTAAACAAATATCTCAAATTGAGACCAAAGAAGGTTCTTTATCAGAAATGAAAGTTGTTTTATCCATTAAAAATCGAAGAAACAAAGGTGCAAAGCACATTAGAATTATTGAAAAGATACCCAAGTTTGTCCAAATTGTTAATGACTTCAACCATACATTATCTCCAACTAAAAAATACAATTATAATAACGGATCAGTAATACAATGGGAATTAGAAAACTTTGATCCTAGAGAAGAGAGAATTATCAGTTATAGAATCAGAACAAAGCTTAGCTTTGTTGGTAGCTTTAAACTTCTACCAACCATTGTTGAGTACACGACAGAGGGATCTAAGAATAAGATGATTTCTATTTCTAACAGCTTAGATGTTGTTAGTGAATAATACAATCATTTAGAAAAGATTTATAAATCACTTATTTTTGCTCTTCTCTTATCCCTGCCTAGCTCAATGGCTAGAGCGTTCGGCTGTAGATGTTGCATGACTTTGCATTACGCTTGGAATGAAGTGCAACCAGCTGTTACCGAAAGGTTCCTGGTTCAAATCCGGGGGCGGGGATTTGGATTTTTTTAATTTCTGTTTCGCATTACTAAAACAATATGAGAGGGGAGGTGCTATAATATGATGGAATTAACCTTGGCTCTAATAGCGAGCGTGGTTGCACTTCTATTCGCTTTATTCGTGTCTTGGCGAATAGTTAGAATTAAAGTTAAAGACAAAAAAGTATTGGAGATTTCTGATGCTATACACAAAGGTGCTATGGCATTCTTGAAAACAGAATATAAGATGTTGTTAATTTTTGTTATTGTTGTAGCAATATTGTTGACATTGTTTATTGATTGGCAAACTGGTATTTCATTCATATTTGGAGCAGTTTGTTCAGCAATCGCAGGCTATGTTGGTATGAAAGTTGCAACAAAAGCTAATGCAAGAACTACAATGGCCGCACAGAAAAGTTTGTGCACTGCACTAAGAGTTGCATTCTCTTCAGGCGCAGTGATGGGTTTGTGTGTTGTTGGCCTGGGATTGATGGGAATTACTGTCCTTATTTGGGTCTTCAAAGTTCCTGAATTAATATATGGATTTAGTTTTGGAGCATCGTCGATTGCATTATTCGCAAGAGTAGGTGGAGGAATCTTTACTAAAGCAGCAGATGTTGGTGCAGACTTAGTTGGAAAGGTAGAAAAAAACATACCTGAAGATGATCCCAGAAATCCTGCAGTTATCGCAGATAATGTTGGAGACAACGTTGGAGATGTAGCTGGAATGGGTGCAGACTTATTCGAAAGTTATGTAGGTAGTTTAATTGCAGCAATGGCTTTAGGATTTGCAGTGTTTGGAACAAAAGGCATTTTTACACCTTTGTTGATTGCAGCATTAGGAATTATCGCATCAATCATAGGTACTTTTTTCGTTAGAACAAACAATGAAAAAAAATTACATGCTGCATTAAGAAATGGATTATTGGTAGCATCCGGTTTAGTTATCGTCGGATCATTCTTTATAACCACATATTATCTCGGAAACATCAATGTGTTCTGGGCAATAATTGTTGGACTTGTTGCGGGAGTGTTGATTGGTTTAATAACAGAATACTATACATCATACGATTATGGCCCTGTTAAGAAAATAGCTAAATCATCATTGACTGGATCGGCGACTAACATAATATCAGGACTTGCAATTGGTATGAGATCTACAACTTTACCAGTACTGGTTATTGTTGTAAGTATTTTCTTAGCTTATTGGTTTGCAGGTTTGTATGGTATAGCTATTGCAGCAGTAGGCATGTTAAGCACATTAGGCATATCTTTAGCAATAGATGCATATGGTCCTGTTGCAGACAATGCGGGCGGCATAGCGGAAATGGCGGCACTAGGTAAAAAGATAAGAAGTAAAACAGATGCACTCGATTCTGTGGGTAATACTACCGCAGCAATGGGTAAAGGTTTTGCTATTGGTTCTGCAGCACTAACTGCCCTAGGTTTATTCTCAGCTTATGCAATAGCAGCAAAACTTGAGTCAATATCCATAACTAATCCTTTAGTTTTGATTGGGCTGTTTTTAGGCGGAATATTGCCATTCTTATTTTCATCTATGACAATGAATGCAGTCGGAGAAGCTGCGTTTGCTATGATAGAAGAAGTTAGAAGACAATTCAAATCAATTAAAGGACTAATGCAAGGTAAAGCCAAACCTAACTACGAAAGATGTGTTGAGATATCAACCAAATCTGCACTTAAGATGATGATTATGCCGGGTTTGATTGCAATACTATCTCCAATAGTTGTTGGACTATTATTAGGTCCAGAAGCTTTAGGGGGAATGTTAGCAGGATCACTAGTCACGGGCGTAATGTTGGCAATAACAATGGCCAATGCAGGTGGTGCATGGGATAACGCCAAAAAGTTCATAGAACTTGGTAAACACGGTGGAAAGGGCTCTGACGCTCACAAGGCGGCAGTAGTAGGAGATACTGTGGGCGACCCATTCAAAGACACATGCGGTCCGAGCTTAAACATTTTAATTAAGCTTATGACTATTGTAGCATTAGTTTGTGTTCCTCTATTGGTTTAGAGGACTATTTTTTCTTTTTTTCTTAATTTTGAGTAAATTTCTGTGTTTAAGGAGCCCTAAAGGGAAAGCTTTATAAAGGGATTAAATTTCTTGCCTGCATGGCGAGTTCACCCTTCTATGCCTAAAAAGAGCGATAAAATCGTAGCTATGGCTCTAAAAAGGCGGCAGAGAAGGCTGTTGATACTGCCCTGGTAGTGTAGCCTGGTCTATCATGATGGACTGTCGCTCCGTCGACTCGGGTTCGAATCCCGACCAGGGCGTTTAATTAAAGCCATATGGCGGTCAAAAAAGGGTTTGATTGCGATTCAAAGGCCGGTAGCTCAGCCTGGAGTTTAATTACGGGCAATAGAGCACTCGACTTTTAATCGAGTGGTCGCGGGTTCGAATCCCGTCCGGCCTATCATAATCAATAAGTAGGGCCATCCTACGGAGGGAAAAAATTGGCAAAGGAAGCAAAACTATCGAAATTTGATGTGTCCAAGCACACCCTCGTTCCGAAGCATACAAAACTAAGCGAGTCGGAGAAGAAAACACTTCTTAAAAAATACAATATAACAGTGAAAGAATTACCTAAAATTTTAATTAATGATCCCGCGATCATTCGTTTCGATCCAAAGGTAAATGACGTTATTAAAATCGAAAGAGGAAGCCACACAGCACGTAGCTCAGTCTTTTACAGAGGTGTTGTAAATGCGTAAAAGTAACTTGCTTGTTAAAAAGTTCTTCGAAGATAACTCTTTTGTTGAGTCCGACATAAAATCATTCAACAATTTTATTGATAATGGACTACAAGTTATTATTGACGAGAATAAATACGTTGAACCTACAATCATACCTCATAATGTTGATGAGTTTAAAATCAGGTTAGATAAAATTTGGGTTGAAAAACCTATGATTACTGAAGCAGACGGTTCTAAAAGAAAAGTATTCCCGATCGAGGCAAGATTGAGAAAGATTTCATACTCCGCTCCAGTGTTTATAGAGATCAGCGCACACATTAATGGCGTGCAAAGAGAATCCTTTGTTACTCAAATAGGAGACATTCCAATTATGCTTCATTCTAAGTATTGTCATCTATACAAGATGTCAAGAGACCAGTTGATTGAACAAGGAGAAGATCCGGATGATCCTGGTAATTATTTCATAATCAATGGAACTGAAAAAGTTCTAATTAACATTGAAGATCTTGGAGCTGACAAAATGTTAATCTCCAAAAATACAACAGGTGTTAGCGCATACTCCGGACAATTGTTCAGTGAGCACGGATCATACAAGATTCTTCATAATATCGAGCGACTTAAAGACGGGATATTTTATTTCTCATTCACAAGAGTAAAAAGAATCCCATTAGTTGTATTGATCAAAGCCTTAGGCATAACTAAAGATGAAGATATTATGAGACTGGTTTCATCAGATAAACAATATGATGAGATTATAATTAACTTATACGAGTTTGTTAATATCAAAACAGCAGAAGATGCTCAAGATTATCTTGCAAAGAAATCAGGCATAACTCAATCTAAAGAACAAAGAGTTGAAAGAATGCAAGAAATAATGGACAAATATCTTTTACCTCACATTGGAACCACTACAGAAGATAGAGAAATGAAAGCATATAACTTATGCAAATTCATAAAGAAATTCATACAAGTTTCTACTGGCGAGATACAGGTAGATGATAAAGACCATTATGCAAACAAGAGACTAAAATTGTCAGGCGACCTATTGGCCGACTTGTTTAGAGTAAACATAAAGGTTTTGATTGGAGATCTTCTTTACAATTTCCAAAGAATTGTTAAGAGAGGTAAACTACCTTCAATCAAAGTTATAATTAGAGAGAAACTCTTAACTTCCAGAATATACAGTTCAATGGCTACAGGTAATTGGGTTGGCGGAAGAAAAGGTATCAGTCAGAGAATTCAAAGACTAAATTTCTTAGACACTATGAGTCATTTACAAAGAGTTGTTAGTCCTCTTAGCGCAAGTCAAGAGAACTTCGAAGCAAGAGCTTTGCACAGCACTCACCTAGGAAGACTTTGTCCTAACGAAACTCCGGAAGGTACTAATATCGGACTAAGAAAGAACTTAGCTTTAATGGCGACAATCTCAGAGAATTCTGATTCAGAGGATGTTATGAAACAGCTAAAAAGCTACGGCCTTAAGGAGGTTAGGTGATTACAATGACTGATTTATACTTAAATTCAAAATTTGTTGGAACTGTTCCCGAAGGTAAGGATTTTGTTTCAAAAATAATTGATGACAGAAGAAAGGGTAATGTTTCAGGTAATCTAAACCTATCATTCAATAAAGATTTAGATGAAATTCATGTAGAGATTGGAAAAGGCAGAGTAAGAAGACCTTTAATTGTAGTAAAGAATGGAAAATCTCTTTTTACCGATGATCTGGCTAAACAGTTAGAGAAAAGTGAAATCAAATGGTCTGACTTAGTTAAACAAGGAGTAATTGAATACCTTGACACTCTTGAAGAAGAAAACGCATTCGTTGCATTTTTTGAAGAAGACCTCACTCATAAACATACTCATTTGGAAGTCAATCCAATAAATATGTTTGGTTTGTGTACCTCATTAGTACCATTTGCTAACTTTAGCCCTGGTGCGAGGGTTAGTATGGGTTCTAAAAATCAAAAACAAGCTATCGGTATGTACATTGCAAATTATTCATTGAGAATGGATATGGATGTGAATATTTTACATTCACCTCAAGTTCCAATTGTGCAAACAATCATGGCGGATGTTTCTAAGTTTGATAAACACCCTCTAGGACAAAATATTGTTGTAGCTGTAATGAGTTACAAAGGATATAACATGGAGGATGCAATCATAATTAACAAAGGTTCTATAGACAGAGGCTTTGGAAGAAGTACTTATTATCGTCCCGCAATTGCAGAAGAGTTGAGATATTCTGGTGGTCTGACTGATGAGATTTGTGTACCAGATAAAGAAGTTAAGGGATACAAGTCAGAAAGAGATTACAGGTTGCTAGACGAAGAAGGAATAATACATCCAGAAGCAAATGTTGCTGAAGGAGATGTTATAATTGGAAAAACTTCACCTCCAAGATTCTTAAGTAGCATGGACGAGTATAATCTTGCAACTAATGTAAGAAGAGAAAGTTCTGTCGATCTTAAACATGGAGAAGAAGGTGTTGTTGACTTTGTACTCGTTACAGAGAACGGAGAAGGTAACAAACTAGTTCAAGTTAGATTAAGAGATCAAAGAATTCCAGAAATTGGTGATAAATTCACTTCAAGATTTGGTCAGAAAGGTGTAATTGGTTTAATTGTGCCAAGTACAGACATGCCATTCAGTACGGCAGGCATTGTACCAGACTTGATTTTCTCATCGCACGGTATTCCATCAAGAATGACCATTTCTCATTTGATTGAGTTAATTGGTGGTAAGGTTGGTGCTTTATCAGGAAGATACATCGACGGTACAACATTCTTATCAGAAAAGGAATATGATCTTAGAAATGAATTAAATTCTCTTGGTTTTAGAGAGGATGGAACTGAAACATTCTATGATGGTATGAATGGGACACAAATGGAAGCTAAGATATTTGTTGGAAACATGTACTATTTGAAACTTAAGCACATGGTTGCGAATAAAATTCATTCAAGAGCACGTGGTCCTATCCAATTGCTAACTAGACAACCTACTGAAGGTAGAGCTAAAGAAGGTGGTTTGAGGTTAGGAGAGATGGAGAAAGATACATTCATTGCTCACGGAGCATCTCTGTTATTAAAAGAGAGATTTGATTCCGATAAAACATTAATTCCAGTTTGTGAAGAGTGTGGACATATGGGATTCCATCACGCATTAAGAGACAACTATGTTTGTCCAGTGTGTGAGTCTGCAGCACAGATGAGTGATGTAGAAATGTCTTACGCGTTCAAACTTATGTTAGACGAGTTTAAGTCATTAGGCGTTATTCCTAAACTAGCTTTAGAGAATAAGTACTAAAAGGTCGTGGTGAAAAGAAGATGCAAGATTCCGTATTCAAGCAAATAAAAAGCATTCAATTTGGAGTTTTATCTCCTAAAGAAATCAAAAAGGTAGCTGCTGCTAAAGTAGTTACTCCTGAACTATATGATAAAGAAGGTTATCCGGTAGACGGAGGACTGATGGACATTAGGTTAGGAGTTATTGACCCCGGACTAAGATGTAAAACTTGTGGTTACAAGTTGAAAGAGTGTCCAGGTCATTTTGGATACATTGAACTTGCAAGACCCATCATCCACATTCATTTTGTAGCTATGGTTCTCAACATAATGAGATGTAGTTGTAGAGAATGCGGCAGAATACTTCTTTCTCAAGACAAGATTGACTTGTATAAAGAACAACTAGATGCGCTTGAAGAAGAAAATGGCATTGAAGCACGAAGAGATTATATCAAAAGTATATTATCTTCACTGAAAACTACAATGAAATGTCCTCACTGTACTGCAAGGCAACAAAAAATCGCATTAGAAAAACCAACTACTTACATGGAGAATGAAAAAAGAATCTCCCCTATTGAAATAAGAACAAGATTGGAAAAAATCAATGATGAAGATTGCATAATTTTTGGAATTAATCCTAAAGTAATGAGGCCTGAATGGATTGTTCTTACATTGTTATCAATACCTCCAGTAACTATGAGACCGTCCATCACTCTAGAGAGTGGTGAAAGAAGTGAAGACGACTTGACTCACAAACTTGGAGATATTGTTAGAATTAATCAAAGATTATTTGAAAATATTAATGCAGGTGCTCCTGAAATTATTATTGAAGACTTGTGGGATTTGTTACAGTACCACGTTACAACTTTCTTCGATAATGCGGTAGCACAGCTTCCACCAGCAAGGCACAGAAGCGGTCAACCTCTTAAAACAATCTCTGAAAGAATCAAGAGTAAAGAGGGTAGAATCCGACACAATCTTGCAGGTAAGAGAACTAACTTTAGTGCGAGAACAGTAATTAGCCCAGATCCTATGATTGAGCTAAATGAGGTTGGCGTTCCTAAAGAAATTGCAATGAAACTTACAGTTCCTGAAAGAGTGACTGAATGGAACATGGAATACTTAAAACAGTTTGTTGAGAAAGGAGCTAAAGAATATCCTGGAGCAAACTACATCATTAGACCTGACGGTAAAAAGAAAAAGATAACTGAAGAAACTCAAGAACAACTATTAGAAGAAGTTCAACCAGGTTATTTAGTTGAAAGACATTTGCTTGACGGCGACGTTGCTTTGTTTAACAGACAACCTAGTTTGCACAGAATGTCTATGATGTGTCACAAAGTCAGAGTTCTTCCTGGCAGGACTTTTAGAATAAGTCCCGCAGTATGTCACCCTTATAACGCAGACTTTGATGGAGATGAGATGAACTTGCACATACCTCAAACAGAGGAAGCAAGATCTGAAGCTGAGATCCTTATGCAGGTTCAAACACAGTTAATCTCTCCAAGATATGGTTTAAGCGTAATGGGTTGTATGCAGGATTCCATTGGTGGATTGTACATATTAACAAAAGAGATTGAATCCTTAACTAAAGGAGAAGCAATAGATTTATTATACGGTGCAGAAATTACTGATACTTCAAGAGTTCCTGATAAAAAAGTTTTAACTGGTAAAGATGTATTTTCAGCAATCTTACCTGCAGACTTTAATTACGAAGGTTCTGCAAAATCAGGAGCTGAAGAAGATCACGTTATCATTAAAAATGGCATATTAGAGCAAGGTGTTATTGACTCTGCAAACATGGGTTCTGGGAAGGGTTTCTTGTTAAGAAACATTAGAAAGAAGTATGGTGCAGATTATACTTTAGGATTCTTAGGTAATTCATTGAGGTTAGGTATTCAAGTTCTTTTGAAAAAAGGATTCTCAGCTAAATCAGCAGACGAAGACATGCCAAAAGAAGCTAATGATCAAATTAAAAAGATTATTGACGAATCATACGTAAAAGCAGATGAGTTAATTGCAGTGTTTAGAGAAAACAAACTTGAAACTTTCCCTGGAAAGACTCAAGCTGAAACAATGGAGCTTAAAATGCTCGAATTGCTAAACAAAGCAAGAAATGAAACTGGTAAGATTGTAAGTCAGTACGCTAACAAAAAAACTGCCACTATGAAAATGGTATTAAGCGGAGCAAGAGGTAACTTAATTAACCTAGCTCAGATGGCAGCGTGCGTAGGACAGCAAGCTTTACGTGGTAGCCGAATCAATAAAGGTTACAAAGATAGAACATTATCATGTTTTGATAAAGATGATATTAGACCTGATGCAAGAGGATTTATTGCTAACAGCTTCAAGTCAGGAATGAAACCTCACGAATTGTTTTTCATGTCAATGACAGGTAGAGATTCTCTGATGGATACTGCTCTTAGAACACCTAAATCGGGTTATCTATACAGAAGACTTGCAAATGCATTGCAAGATGTAAAAGTAGAATATGACGGAACTGTAAGAGAAGCGTCTGGAAAGATTATTCAGTTTGAATATGGAGAAGACGGAATTGATGTATCCAGAAGTGAAGGTGGCCGTATCGATGTTAAAAGAATTGTCAATAAGGTAATCGGTGAATAAAAATGGAAGAACTATTCAAAGAATTCGCAAATAAATTTCCTGCATACCTGGTCGAGGAAGTTAAAGAAAACCTCCCTCCCAAGGTAACTAAAGCTCAAGTTAAAAAAATACTTGAGACAGTTGAAGAGAATTATATTTATGCAAAAGTAGATGCTGGCGAGTCTGTTGGCCTAGTTGCAGCAGAATCTATCGGTGAGCCAGGTACTCAGATGACTCTAAACACATTCCACTTTGCAGGTGTAGCAGAGATGAATGTTACTGTTGGTCTTCCGAGAATCATCGAGATCTTAGATGCTAGACTTACAATTAAAACTCCTATGATGGAAGTTTATCTTGTTCCCCCATATAATAAAGGTAAGGACATTAGAAGTGTTGCAATGAAGATTAAAGAAACTAAGTTGTTTGAATTAGCATCAGAGTTTCAAATTGATATTGTAGAATCTCAAATAAGAGTTGTTCTTAATATGCCGAAGCTTGAGGAAATCGGATTAACCCCTAAAGATGTTTCAAAAGTAATTGCTAAAGGAGCAAAGACTTCATCTGTTAAGAACGATGGAGATGATGTTTTGGTTAAGTTAAATTCAAAAGATGAAGGACTTAATGAAGTGTACAAACTTAAAGAAAAAATTAGAGTTATGTACATATCAGGCGTAAAAGGTGTTTCCCAAGTTCTCCCTGTTAAGAGAGGAGAAGAGTTCTTAATTGTAACTGCAGGAACAAACTTGAAAGAAATGCTCAACTTAGAATATGTTGATCCGTCACGAACAACTTCGAACGACATTAGAGAAATGGGCAAGTTACTAGGTGTTGAAGCAGCTAGATCAACTGTCATTAACGAAGTTTTCAAAGTTATTGAGAACCAAGGTTTAAATGTTGACGTTAGACACATCATGTTAGTAGCAGATACTATGTGTAATGGTGGATCTGTAAAAGGAATCACGAGATATGGTATTGTTAGTGAGAAATCGTCAGTGCTTGCAAGAGCATCTTTCGAAACTCCAATCAAACACATAATCAATGCAGCAGTAATTGGTGAAGAAGATTTACTAAACTCAGTCGTTGAAAATGTTATGATTAATCAACCAGTTCCAACAGGTACTGGTCTTGCAAAACTTAAAACAAAGGTTAGAGATTAGGTGAAGATAATGAGCGTTACAGAAGAAATTAAAAAATTGTCAAGAGAAGACGGGTTTTTTATTGGTACTGATCAAACTGCTAAGTACTTAAGAGTTGGTAAGGTTAAGAAAGTTTACGTTGCATCTAACTGCAAAGAAGAAACTAAAGTTGACCTAGAGCATTATGCTAAGTTAGCCAACGTCGAGTTAATTCAGTTAGATGAGAATAACGAAGAGCTAGGCGTTCTTTGTAAAAAACCATTTAGAATCTCAGTCTTGGGTCTTAAATAATGGTTAAGATAGTATACGATATTAATCTAATGAAGTACATGAGTCTATTTGAGAAAATAACTCGAGCAAGACTTAAAGACTGCTTCTCTGATTCGGTTACCAATCAGTTAGTTTTTGTTGTATCACCCGGAGAATTAGGTAAAGCTGTCGGTAAGAAAGCAGTTAATGTTAAAAAACTTGAAAACCTTTTCAAGAAAAATATCAAAATCATTGAATATGCTGATGATCTAATGATCTTTATCACTAAAGCAATATATCCATTGAAACTTGCAGACATTAAAGAAGAAGATGGTGTTGTAACAATGGAAGGTCCTGACACAAAGACTAAAGGGCTCTTGATTGGTAGAAATGCCGCGAATCTTAGAAATTTAGAAACTGTCGTCAAACGATATTACCCTCAATTAAAGGAGATAAAGGTTATTTGAGAGTTTAAATAAAAACAAAATGTTTATAAATGAACCCCAAATTTTGGGTTCTATTGGTTTAAAATGGGAAAAAAAGCATCAGGAATAAACGCAGGAACTAAGCTAATTAAAAGGAGAATTAAATCTCTTTGGCAAAGTACTAAGTACAAGAAGAGAGTTCTTGGTTTGAGAAAAAAGGCAGATCCGTTAGGAGGCGCTTCTCAGGCTAAAGGAATTGTTCTAGAAAAAGTTCAGTTAGAAGCTAAACAGCCTAACTCCGCAATGAGAAAATGTGTTAGAGTGCAACTTGTTAAGAATGGAAAACAAATCACTGCATTTTTACCGGGAGATGGCGCAACAAAGCTTGTAGATGAGCATGATGAAGTAATGATCGAATGTATCGGTGGTAAAATGGGAAGATCTAAAGGAGATATTCCAGGAGTCCGATGGGTTGTTATGAAAGTTAATGATCAATGTATTCACGCATTAAGAAGTGGAAAAGCAGAGAAGGCAAGAAAGTAAAATGACAGAAATACTAGCATTTAATAGATGGACAACAAAAGACATTATCGTAACTGATATGGGTCTTAAAAACTATATAACTTTAGAACCAAGAGTTGTTCCAAAGACTGGTGCAAGGTATGCAGGTAACAGATTCCACAAATCAAGAACATTCATTGTTGAAAGATTGATCAATAAGTTGATGAATCCAGGTCATAAGTCTAAAAAACACTTCAAGACTAGCGGTCACTGTACCGGTAAAGGTCAAACAGCTTACAAGCTTGTTGAAGATGCGTTAGAAATAGTAGAAAAGAAAACAAACGAAAATCCAGTTGCTGTATTTGTTAAAGCAGTAGAAAATGCAGCACCAAGAGAAGAAATAATTACAATCGAATATGGTGGCGCAAGATACCCGAAAGCGGTTGAATGTGCACCTCAAAGAAGAATAGATATCGCTTTAAGGTTACTTAGTCAAGGTACGTACCATAAAAGCTTTAATTCTGCTAAAAATGCGTCAGGTATCCTAGCACAGGGCATAATTGATGCATATAATGCAAGTTCTAACAGTTTGGCAATCTCCAAGAAGCACGAAATGGAGAGACAAGCAGATAGTAGTAGATAAAGCTACTAGGGAGAACATTTAAATAGACGCTCTACTTATAGCTTCTAAGAGGTGATTTGGGGAAGGTAGAAATTATAAGATGGTACCAAAATTTTTAAAATTAGTAGATGATCCTTGTTTTGGTGAAGAGCACGAAGAAAGAGATCAATGTTCGTTCTGTTGGATAAAAGAAGCTTGTTTAGTGAGATTTAGAAACCGGAAGTAGGGTTGTCCCTTCTGAGTAGTAATATATACAAACATTTATATACTATCTCCACGCCACATTATTACGTATTCTAAGAGTACATTTGGAGGAAAGTAGAGTGTATCAACCAGGAAGGTCATTGTTCTATGCTTTAGCGGCAGCTTACCTATTATTAGCCCCCACAACAGCCTTCGCACAGCGATATCATAGAGTGAAAGGAGGACAAAGCGTTAGCGCAATCGCAGAGAAAACAGGTGTACCCTTAGATGAAATTCTATCATGCAATCCGAGCGTAAGAGAAGATCCTAAGCACATAATCTACGTAGGCCAGAAACTAAAATTGTATGAGACCTACAGAGTAAAGAGAGGAGATACTCTTTCAGAAATTGCTGAAAGTTATTGGACAACTGTTGAAGAACTTATGTCCTATAACGGAATTCAAGATCAGAATAAGATTCATGTAAGACAAAAATTAAGAATTCCTTGTAGAGAACAACATGTTGTTGAACGTGGAGAAAGTCTTGAAGAAATTGCAGAAAGAGAAGGACTTAGTGTTGAAGATTTACTAGAAAGAAATCCAGATCTTAAAAGAAATCCAAGTCTTATTTACCCTGGTCAAAGAATATATGTGGATGAAAGAGAACCTGAACCGACAGCAGATGAGTTACGAAAGACACGTGCTAAAGCAGAGACTAGAAAAAAAGGAAGAACAGTAAGATTTCAATCCGGACTAGAGTTAAGAGTTACAACAGATAAAAGACTAATAGGCAGAGGGAAACACTTCTGGGATTCTGTTGGTAGCGGATTACCTTTACTTAAAGTTGAAGCAAGAGATTTGTATAGAGAAGTATCACCTCATTTCAATCTAGAAGAGTTTGCAAGAGTCGAACCTAACGAGGAGAGATTTGCGGATTCACGTTACACCTTTAGACATGGCGGGCACATGTATCATAGTTATGTTAGAATAGATAAGTCACTACTTAGAAAACTAGAAAGAGTTAGAGGCAGATATGGTGAACCTATGAAGATCGACTGCGCTTACAGACCCTATAAACATAACATGAGAGTGACATCTACAAGAAAAAGTAGACACATTTCAGGACAAGCAGTAGATATAGTTGCATCTAAAAGAGGAAAGTTGCGAAGACTACTTAGAAAAGAGTTTCGTTCTGGCGGAATCGGCGAAGGCTCAACTACAATTCATGTAGATGTACGTCCACGAAGAGCTCGTTGGAGTTATTAATTTATTCTAAACCAAGTATGAGCATTCTATGTTTGACCCCAGAAGGACCATGAGTATCAAATGTTATTCTAAGTTCGCTACCGACCAAATTATCAACGTCAAGTGCTTTTCTTAGTTTTCCAGACATACCAATAACATTCCTACTAGTAGTCCTCGGCAATACAATTGCTTGTTCAATATCTTTACCAAATGTTCTATGAAACTCGTCATCAACAAACTTATTCTCAATCAATATTGGCATTGCCTTAGCCATAGAAGTATCGTGAGCAAACAGTCCAATTTGTGTACAAACGTGTTCTGGCAAAGTTATGTAAGCCTTGTGTTTTGCAAACTTTTTATAATGTGGATTAGTTGTCGATGTCAACCAATCATCCAGTTCCCTAATAGTATCTCGATTCAATTTTGAAAGTTCAAGACCAATAGTGTGTGTCATATTATTACTCACCTCAATTGTATTATATTACAATAAAAAATAAATCTTAATACTATTTAAATCTTAGCACCATTTCTATTTAAGAAATTTTCTAAGCCTACGCTCATCACCTTGGATTTCTTCCAACTCTTCCTCAGTATGTAAAATAATAGTAAACTCTTTTCTAAGTTCACCATACTCTCCACCAAACTTTTGATCAATCATAAGCGTAAGTTGATCAGATTTTGCAGCCCATTGTTCAGGATGCGCAATAACAATTTGCCATAAATTACGAATATAAAGATCTGTTTCATAAAGCATATGACGAAGATCTTTCATCAGGTTTTCTATTTGATGCGCTTCTAAGTTTACTTCTTCAATAGAGGAATGCTCCAGTCTTCGAATAACTTTCTCAAAACCAGGACTAGTGATTAATCTCTCAAGATCTTTAAAATATTCTTGAACACGATCAAGTATAGATTTAGCTTTTTGGAAATCAGAATTAGTCACCAATCGTTTAGGAATTTTACTCATAACAATTTGTATACCATCTAACAAATCACCTATCGATTTCATACTATTTACTTGAGATAAAAAGTATTTAAAGATGCCGCAATCATTAAGTAAATAAGTTAAAACGGACCGAGTAGTCCTTGATGAGTAGTAATATATACGAACATTTATATACTAGTTCTACCTCATATAATCTCTAATTCTAGGCATATTGCCTTAGAAATACGAAAATGAGCGATAGAGACCTTGATGGAATAGTGGGAGCAGATCTTAGTAGAAGAAAATTCTTAGGATTAGGCGCAAAAGCAACAGGCGGCGCAGTAGCTGCAGATGTAGCAATGAAAACAGGTATTGCGGCAGCTGTTTTAAAATGGCTTTTTTCACCTAGAGAAGCTCATGCTCAAACAGGTTCTGGAAGATATGATGTTTCTTACATCTGGCACCCTAACTTAGATGCAGCTCTAGATTATATGAATCAAGTAGAAAAAGTTCTTGGAAAAACATTAGGTAAAGAGTTAAGAGTTGTAAGAGGTAGAAGTGGAAATTTTGGTATAGTTTATGATAGAGATGCTTCTACAAGAGAAAAAGCAGAGAAGACTGCAAGAAGTCATACTAGCACGCTAAAACGTGCAGACCTAGATGAAGCGGGAGTTGTTAAAGATGAAGGTTATGGTTTAGTTTACAACATAAGTTACGG
>Ga0233437_1003853_pt1 | contig 18825 bp, 18 predicted proteins | sample SI_122_August201_FD_182714 | JGI IMG/M metagenome (GOLD analysis project Ga0233437, IMG submission 182714) | Seawater microbial communities from Saanich Inlet, British Columbia, Canada - SI_122_August2016_200_MG | ecosystem: Environmental > Aquatic > Marine > Inlet | place: Canada: British...
CAAAATGGGCATTTAAATGGCATACTTTTGGTGGCAATATTAGTTATTGTCATCAGTATGCCTCTTTTTGTATTTATTTTACAGTAAATTTGAGTATTCAGTGGTGGCAAAGTTAGGTATTACCCTAAAAATAAAAATTGATTAAAGGCAAGTTTTTTTGCCTTGGCAATTCCGAGCAGTTGTTTTTGATATTCCACTTTGTAAATTTTAGCAGTACGATCTGTAACTACATAAGCATTAATTGCCATAAGAGCAAAAAATGGAATAACTGTCAAAATGATTATTTTATTTCTAATTTTCATGTATTTAAACTTTATTTTTTATTTTTACTAAGTTTTTCAATTTCTTTTTTCATATCAATCATGTGCATTTCGCGACCAACCATAGTTTTATTCAGTTTTTCAAGTTCTTTTATTGTCTTTTTTAACTTTTCATCTGATTGTTCGACTTTTTGAGTTTGTTCGAGATAGTCTTGGGTCTTCTTGGCAACTCTATTGTGAAGTTTTCTGTTCCATGAAAGCAATACATACAATCCTATAATAACAAGTAGGGAAACGGTTATAACAATTACAATAAGTTGTTGCTGAGTGCTGGTGATAAAACTAGACATGTGACTATTGATCTGTTCGAGAGGAGTAGTGATAGCAATTGACCAATGATGACTATCTGAAATTTCTATTTTATCAAAAGAAGCTGCTTTGTCCTGCCCTCTAAAATAATACTCATCAGACCCCACCACGCCATGCAACTGTTTGTTCCAAATTTGTTTTAGCTTAGGAAGTTCAGCAACTAAATCTTGCATTTTTTCTGTTAAAACATTTTCACCTAAAAGATCAGGGTCTGGATGATAAAGGATATCGCCATTGTCATCTAGTAGTACTGCGTGGCTACCTTGTTCTTCTTTCAGCGCGTTAAGATATTTTTCTTCCAGTTCGCTAAGATAAAGAGCTGTTCCGAGAGTTCCTGAAAATTCGCCAGCTAAGTTATAAACAGGCACATGAAGTGCTACTAAAAAACGTTTTGTACCATCTTTGTACTCAAATGGGACACCTCTCCCTAAAACAGGATGGTGATCAGGATCGTTTATAATATTTCGAATGTATTGATACTGAGTGCCATCTACTCCAACTATACTATCAACCACTCCGCAATAAAATTGGCCTTGATTGTTTGATCTACCGATGTTGCCCCATTTTACCTGAAGAGCTGGAAAAAGCTTTTTTAGTTTTGTTGAACAAATCTCTGTGTCACCATCTCTAATTTCTGGGATTTGAGCCATTGTTATTAGTATTTTTTCTGTGTTTTTGATTTCTTGTTCAATCGATTGTTTGATTTGGTAAATCAATTTTTGATCTATCTCAACGTGCTGATTTTTGACAACGGAGGTTACGTCATTTTTAGCCTTTTCTCCGATGAATAAAAATACGCAGATAACTGAAGCTGCAATAATTATAATGATTAAGGCTGAAATGATATTAAATCGGTATTTGTGTTTGTTTTTGGGCATATGGAAAAATAGGGCTAAACAAGGCTAAATAAGGCTAGATCAGCTGTAGTATTTAGAGGATTAGCCAATTAGGTTGTTTATAGTTATTTTAGTTTTTGAATTAGATTTTCGATTTCGGTGTAGTGTTTTTTGATTAGCTCTTGATCTCGAAATTTTTTGGCAAATTCGGATAAGTTCTCAGTTGCTTTTAGGATGTCTTCTTTTGTGGGGTTGTCGAAGTTGGCATTTGATTCTTGGAATGCCTTCTTTACGATTTCTAGGCAATATTTTTGGTTGACATCTTTTTCGGAAGCGTCAAAGCCGGTGTCTTTGCAGTGAGCGTCTTGGAAACACAAGATAATGGCGTCACGAACCATGAGTGGTGTTATTTGTTTAGTTAAATCAATTCCATAGATTTCTGCGCACATATTTTTGTTAGCTTTTAGCTGTTAGGTATTAGCTTTTAGTTTTTAGGTTATTAATTTCTTCTTTGAGTTCCACCATTTTGAGTTCTCTTCCAATCATTGTGTTATTGAGTTTTTCCATCTCTTTGATTTTCTCCTTAAGGTCTAGTTCGATTTTCTTTTTTTCTGTTATGTTTTCGATCTGAGAGACAAAATACAAAGGTTTTTCTAATGAATCTCGGACAAGAGAAACACTTAAACGAACCCATACCTTATGACCTTTTTTGTGAATATATCTTTTTTCTATTTGGTATGTATTGATTTCCCCTTGCATCATTTTTTTTACTTGCGATAGATCTTTTTCTAAATCATCATGATGAGTAATCTCTTGAAAAGTTTTTTGGAGTAGCTCATTTTTTTCGTAACCAATAATTTCACATAAAGAAGAATTGACATCGAGCCATTTTCCTTCTGGTGAGACTAGAGCCATTCCAATTGAGGAATGTTCAAAAGCTTTTTTGAATCTCTCTTCGCTAATTCTAAATTCCTTGTTTCTTTTTTCAATCTTTTTATTTATTTCAATTTGATTAGCATCAAGATTGGCAATCATTTCCTTGATTGCGGTTTTTAGTTGTTTTGTTTGTTCGTCGTCGTTTTCATTGACTGATATTTTGACTTTAAGATTATTGAGTGAAATATTTTTGATAATTTCTATTAATTCTTGGAAATTTAATTTTATAGTCATATTTGGATGTTAATTAAATAAGAGAGAGAAGGGAATTGAAAAATATTTTATTGTTTACTTAAAAATCTGAAACTTCTTGCCAGGAGGTGAAGACGAAGGTTGGGTTAATATCGGAAAATTCTATTTTCACTCGTCTTGTGACATTGCTGACTGTTCCAATGAGTTGGAGTTCGCGAGCTTCGGATCCCTTGTCGACAACGGTATAGTCACAGCTGTTACTGCCGAAATCAATTGTGCTAGTGCCGAGGAAATAGTTGTCGGTTCTGATGGTTTGCAGGGCTTTGTAGGCGCAGGCGTTGGCTAGGCTTTTTGCTTTGTTGCTTTTTTCCAGGGTAAAGCTGGTGCGGTAAAAGTCGGTTCCGAGTAAAACTAGGGTCGTTGTGATGGCGAGACCGACGACGCCGACGATGAGGACGCTTATTAGGATTACATAACCCGGCCGATGCGAATGTTGCGAATAATCACAATGCGAATGATGCGAATTTTCTGCTGGTTCTTCGTTGGTGTCTTTATTTAGAACTCTTTTCGCTTTTAGGTATTTGTCTCTCATGTTTATTAATAGCCCTAGTTTTAATTTCGCTGATTGAATATATCTCATTGTTTGAAAATAATCTTCTTTAGTGATAAAATTTTTCGCTTTGAATTCAATAATAATTTTATTATCAATTAAAAAATCCACTTTATTCCCTTTTGGTGATTTTTCTTCCATTTTCTTAATTTCGTATTCCCTCTTATATTCTAAACCTTTCTCTTTCAATAATTCCTCAAACCTATCTGAATATTGTTTTTCTCTACAAAAACGCCCCAACTCTTTTTGCAGCTGGAAAAATATTCCATTTAGAACGTAACATATGTCTTTGTAAATTATTTTTGTCATATTCGCATCATTCGCATAAATTCGCTAATTCGCATCGGCTAGCGAAGGGAGGCGGAGCCATAGAACGTTTTTTCGTATTCAAAAGCTTTTGTGCTTTCTGGATTATAGTATGTTAGAGTGAATTGAACTTTAATCGTACCTGGGGTACTGGCTCTAGAAATGTTGCTAAAATTTAGGGCGCTGGCAGTTAGCTTTGAGTTTGTTAGGTTGACGTAGGCGTCAGTCCCCTCTTTTATTCTAATAATATCGCTATTTATATCGAATAATGTTGGATCGTCTGCCGTAGCGAGCGCGTCAATTGAGATTGTTGCAGAATTATTGCCGGCCGTTGGAGAAGTTATCGCTTCGGCGTTTCTGATTGCTTGGGTGATTTCTTGCATTACCATGAGGCCTTGTTGTTCGACTTCGGATATTACGATGTGTTTTGCTTTGCTCTGCATTAGCTGTATCATAAAAGTCGAGACAGCGACAATCATGACTGCGAATATTGCGATGTAGACGAGAAGTTCGACTAGGGTGAATGCTCGTTGTGAACTTGTTGTATACGGATTACGGATTTTACGGATGTACGGATACATATTTATTTTAAGGGGTAAGTTTATTGGTAACCGGTTAGTTTAACGTCGTCGAAATAGATGTGTTCGTTGGTGCTGTTGCTCTTGGAAGAGAATCGGAGTTTGAAGTTTGATACGGCTGAGACGTCGGGAAGGCTATATTGGACTTGGGTCCAAATATTGTCAGTTGGGTTTAATTCCTCGGCGATTTGAGTCCAGGTTCCGTCGGTGCCGTTTGTGGAGTCAGTTGAATAGGCAACTCTGAGTCCCTCATTGCCGTCAGTGTCGTCGGACTGCCAGTAGTATTCTATTGTAACGGTATTATAGGAAGAGAGATCAATAGAAGCGTAGGCTAAGTCATAGTTCTCTGGTGAATTAAATCCTTGGTCACAATCTTCGAATGTTAAGTGAGTGCCACCTGAAGGAGGATTGCCGACGGCTTCATTTGAAACTTGGACATCATTGTTGTCTCCACTCCCCTGAATTACTGACCAGCCTGATTCTGATTGTGAGGTGTCGGATGAACCGTCCCAGGCAGAGTCGGCATTAGAAAAAGTTTCGTAGAATAGCGTTACTAAAACTGGAGCAGTTGTGGATAGACTTGGGAAATTTGAAATAGCTGATTCATTTGGGACTTCGTCTGATGTTTTTATGGCAAAATAGTAGGTTGTGCTTGCGGTTAGTCCACTAATAGTCATTGATTCTGAAGATCCGGCTACGCTTGGGGTTGGTTCGCCTGTTGCTTGTGTTGCTGAGCCCCAATTTCCGGCGGTAATTGCGGAGGTTGAGTATCTGACATCGTAGGTTGTAGCTGTTCCGGTAGCTCCGTCGTCACCTGGGGCGGTCCAATCAAGGTCAATTGTGGTTGAGGTGGCACCTGACGTAGCTAAATCTGAGACAGCTTCTGGTGCAGTAATATCAATAACGGGAACGATAGCTGATAGGTCAATTCCTTGCACCCATGCTGGGAAATTCTGTCCACTTCGACGACGTTCAAGCCTAATTGTACTATTATCATAATATCTTGCTGAGAATATTGGTCTTGGGAAAGCTCCACCTGTTCCATTACAACCATTTGTTACGATTGCGAATCGTGCATCAGTTTCGGTGATTGTATCTGTTGTTGCATCATATATAAGATCTCCGCTATTACCATCTGCTTTGAATCTATAATCAACAGCAGCGTCAGAATGAGTTAGGGCATATACTTCAAAATCTCGAGAATCACTGTATTCTTGACCTACTGCAACAGTGGTTTCATTTGTGTTTTGATCGACTCCATTTCCGAGTGTAATCAATGATCCCTCGGATGAATCTCCGATTCCGCCGTCATTTGTCCAACCAGTTCCCCAAACCCAGGTATTCGCCCGAGCAACTGAAGTAATGCTGGCTGTGTTATATTCGCCGGTTGCATTTGCGCCACCGCCTCCAGCACTACCTGTTACATTTGCTCTCTGTACTGTCCAATCTGATCCCCAGTCAAGAACCATAACAGTAGAGGTTGCATCTCCGAGACCACCACCAGTTGAATCCCTTTGCCAATTGATTGTATTAGTTGAAGATGGCCAAATTCTATTTTGGCAAGCTTTATGATCTCCTGTACTAGTTTCCGTAGTATCACATCCAGCGCCACTAAAACCACCCATAAGCATCACCTGATCTATATCTGTCCAACTTGAGGCTGAGGTGTCTGTACCAGTTTCATTAACTCCAGAATGAACTGTTCTCTCGACTGAGAGAAGCTCGAATCCGGACACGTCACAATCTTCTAAACATTCTACTACTGTAACGACTCCTACCCAAGAGTTAACTGAATTACCTCGCTGAAAACTGAGGACATCGGTCGAGCCTGAAGCCGTGAGATCGCCGGTCGCACTTGGATCTGAAACAAGTGAGATATAGTTTTCGTCTGGGCCTCTATTATTATTACCAGTTCCATCTCCATCACTACCCTGTAGCATAACAAAATAGTCATCTGTTAAATCTTCATCAAGCGTTAGATCATATGTGTCGCCTGAAAAAGTTCCACTAGCTATATAGTATTCTGTTATTCGAAAAGTCTGACTACCACCTTCTGTTGACAGATTAGGGACATTAGAGAGGTCTGAATCATTTGGAATTTCGTCAACTGTTTTTATTGCAAAATAGTATTGAGTATCTGCTGTTAAATCGGATACAGTCATTGACTCGGCAGAGCCGGCAATGCTCGGAGTTGGTTCGCCTGTAACTTGAGTTGCGCTTGCCCAGTTTAGATCGGTAATAGTAGCGGTTGAGTACCTGATATCGTATGTTGTTGCGGTTCCGGTGGTACTATCGTCTCCAGGTGCAGTCCAGTCTAGATCAATCGTAGTAGTTGTTTCACCTGAGAGTGCTAGATCGCTAACGGCTGCTGGGGCAGTGACATCTCCGGCGGTGAAAATGGACATTTCTGGATCATTATTAACCGTTCCGACTGCGACTCCTTTGCATGATTGATCGTCAAAGGCGGTGCCGTACATTCTCATGCTAAATTGGTAAGAGCTTAGGGCAACAGGGCTATTTATATTTGTAATGTTAATTAGTTGAAGTTCGTCGTTTACATTGATTTCGCTAACGGTGAAGACGATTGTATTATCGACTCCTGCCTGAGAACCGACAGAAACATCATAGATAACGTCGCCAATATCGAAACGGCTAATTTCACTAGTTTGATCAACTGCAGTTGGGTCCGTGATATCGATAAAATATAAATTTCCGTCATCATTGCCAAGTACAATTGTATTATTAAAACCTGTAATTGTTTGAGATGATTTATTTGTGCTCTGAGTTGCTTCGTATCCGCTATCTACTTGGTAAACTGGAAGTGCGGGATCAGTGATATCAACTATTTTTAGGTTGCGAGCAGAATCAGGAGATGCAATATAGGCGTAGTCTCCACTTACCCATAGCTCTGTTCCTCCGGCATTAGTTCCTCCGATACTAACGCTACCGACAAGACTTGGAGTTGCGGGGGTCGAAGCGTCAATTATGAAAAATTCGTCGCCAGTACCGCCTTCTTTTGATAAATAGACGGTTGTACCAATCACATAAACTCCGAGTGCATCAGTAGATCCGGCTGCGTCAAAGGATCCAACGACTGATGGATCACTTGGGTCAGAGATATCAATAATTGAGAGTTCGGCTGAGTCGTTCTCTGAGGAAACATAGGCATAGTCTCCGCGAACTGCAATATTTGTTAATGAATTTGCCTGACTACTTGCGATTGAAAGAGAGCCTGTTTCGCTTGGGCTACTGGCGTTAGTGATATTTATTATTGAAAAGTCGGCTGTTGGAGCGCCTGATAGTAGAACAGTGTATGCGTGGCTATTTTGAACTTGGGTTTTGTAGACGTCTTGGTTGCCGGTGTAATCGAATGTTCCTGGGACTGAAATTGTGCTCCAGTCACAGCTAAGATCGAGTCCTCCGCTGTCGTAGTCTGTGAAATATGTTGTTAAAAGTATTTGGCCTGTTCGGCTATCAGTTTGTTGCCAGGTAACTGTGGAGTCAACTTGTTTTGTGTAGGCGTCAACGGTTGAGATTGTGAGTTGTCTAGTGAAATACGAATCGACTGTGTCGGAGGTTCCTGAGAATTCCCATTGGTTTGAGGAAACGGTTAGGCCGTGATCGCCGTCTGATAGGTTTGCGAAGTCTGCGTCTACAATGTTTTTGACGGCTTCGAGGCCTTCTTCTGCTATAAATATAGCGCGGTCGCGACTGCCGGCGAAGAATGGAACTTCGCGGATTCTGATTAGGCCGAATAGGAAAGCGACGACTATTATTGAAAAAATGGCGACGCCGAGGATGGCTTCGACTAAAATATAGGCTTTTTTATTTTTGGGGGTAAATGTCATATTTTAGAATTTCCAAATTACAAGTTCCAAATTACAAACAAATTCCAATTTCCAAGATCCAAACAGTAGAATCGCAAATTTCCAAGCTCCAATTTCCAAACAATTTCCAAATGAAGCGCAAATTTCCAATTTCCAAACAGTAGAATCGCAGAACGTAGATCTCTCCGCTCCGAAGACTCCCCACTACGCTCTCCGAGCTTCGAGGGACAGGCCGGTCGAGATGACAAAAGGGGGTGCATGACTCCGGTCGAGATGACAAAAGGGAGTGAAGGGAATTTGGAGTAATTACAGTTAATCGTCTCAGTATGTCACTACTTTAAAGGATATCTTTATTCAGAATGAGATTTCGGGTCAAAGCCCGGAATGACAGTTTTTTAGTAGACTAGGCCTTTTGTGTTGAGGGAGATTGTTTTTTGTTCGGTGTCGAGTTCTAGGGTGATGGATTTTGCGGTTGGAAGGTCGCCGGTGAATTTTTCGAAGACGATTTCGGTGTCGCCGGTTATTGTTAGGCCGTCGGAGAGGCCGTGGTTTTCGTCGAGGGAGGTGGTTCGAGTTGCGTAGGTGTCGCCGCTAAAGACTGTTAGTGTGCTTGATGTTAGATAGATGCCCCAGCTGCTGTCGGATTCTCCGGATTGGCTGAGTAGTTGTGCTCGGCGGAGGGATTGGGAGACGGCTTGGTTTGAGATGTCGACGCTGTTGCGGAATAGGATGTTGCTATAGAATGGGAATGTTACTCCGGCTATTATTGCGAGCAAAGCAATTACAATTAGCAGTTCTACTAGGGTAAAACCGCTTGGTTTTTTATGGTAAAATTTGGGAATATTTGAATTCATGGTGAGTGTCTACGAATAACCTAGTACTACTCGTTCCTCGAGTACTAGGCAGGCGAATTAACTACGAATTCTACGAATCACTTGGGACAGGTAATCGCAACGCTTCGATCTACAGATCTCTCCGCTCCGATGACTCCGGTCGAGATGACAAAGGGGGTTGAGGGAATCGCGGTAATCGCAAGTAGGGAGAAGATTGAGGTTAGTTAAGAAGATAGAAGTTTAAGGATAGAGTTAATCCATCTTCCCCTTTCTCCATACTAACTTCTATCAATTATACGGAGTTAAAGGTGTCGAGGAGGCCGTAGATTGGGACGATGACGGCTAGGGCTACGCCGAGGACGGCTAGGCCGATTACGACGAGGAGGACTGGTTCGAGCATGGTGGTGAGGTTTTTGGCGGTTAGTTCGGTTTTTAGTTCGTAGGTGCTGCCTATTCGTTCTAGGCTGTCGGCGAGGAAGCCTGATTTCTCGGCACTTCCGATCATTTGTTGAAGTGAGGTGGAGATCATTTTCTTGCTCCTTTTGAAATTTTGCAGAGCGTTCATGAAGCTGTTTCCGTCTTGGATTTCAGCTTTTAGGTAGATATATAGTTTTTTGTAGTTGTGATAAGTGGTTGAGCGACCGAGTGCTTCGAGTGCATCGACGATTGGGAGGCCGGCATTAAGAAGAGTACCTAGGATGTAGCCAAATCTGGATATTTCGATTTCTTGGATTAGTCTTTTTGTGATTGGAAAATGGAAAAGAAGCCATTGGCCGATACCTTTTGTGCGTTTGTAGATAAAAACGAAATAGAGGACGATCACGAGTCCGATAAGTGTGCCTGGGACTATGATTGCGCCGTATGAAGCAAAGACATTTCCGAGCCAGACAAGGATTTTTGTTAGAAGGGGCAGTTCTTTGTCGACCATGGTGAAGAGGCGGACAAATCGGGGCATTATAAACCAACTGATACCGAGGCCAACGACAACGGTCAAAAGGATAACGAAAACTGGGTACATCATGGCGCTGCGGATTCGGGATTTGAAGATTCTGTCTTTTTTTTGTTGTTCTGAGATAACTTGGAGGTTTTCTTGGAGTCGGCCGGATTCTTCTCCTACTCGGATTAGTGCGATGACATGGTCGGAGAGAAGACGAGTTCGATTTAGTGATTTCCAGAGAGGGTTACCGTCTTGTATGTCGGAAATTAATTCTCCAATGATAAGCTTCATGACGCGAGTTTTGACTTCGCTCTTGATACTTTCTAGTATTAAAATAATGTCCATGCCAGACCCTACTAGCATCGAGAGCATCTCGACAAAGTATTCTCGATCAGGGCCAATACCAAAAAGAATATGAAATTTCTTTTTTTCAGTTGATTTTTTCTTTTTTACGATCTTTTTGTTTTTCCCGCTGCTCGCAAGCTTCGGGCTTTTATTTTTTAGTTTCATTTGCTACTTTTATTTCCTTAATCTGTTGCTCTAGTTCTGCAAGCTCTTTTGGTGGTTGGGCAACGCGAAGAAGTTCTTCCATTGTTGTGATTCCTTTTTTCACTTTCTCCACTCCGTCTTCGAATAGAGATTCTGTTCCAGTCTTGCGGGCTAGTGCCCAGATCTCTTGGCTTGAAGGGTTCTTCAGAATTAAGTCTTGCATTTGAGGAGTCATTTGAATGATTTCAAAAATGGCCTGTCTACCTTTGTAGCCAGTGTGTCCGCAATTAATACAACCCTTTCCTTTGTATAGTGTGATATTTTTTTCTTTGAAATATTTATCAGCTTTGGGGAATTCTTTTTGGATATCTTCGATGGAGACATTAACACTATGTCGACAACCTTCGCAAATTTTACGAACAAGTCGCTGAGCCATGACAAGCTCGAAGGTTGAGGCTAGTAGAAATGGTTCGACTCCCATGTCGAGTAAACGAGGGATTGAAGTGGCTGAGTCATTACTATGAAAAGTTGAGAGTAAGAGATGACCGGTAAGGGCTGCATTAACACTAATCTCGGCAGTTTCTTGGTCTCGGATCTCCCCTACTAGAATAACATCTGGATCCTGACGAACAATTGAGCGAAGTCCCTTGGAGAAGGTTAGTTCTGTTTTGTTGTTAACTTGGATTTGGTTGATTCCGTCTAGGTGGTACTCAACTGGATCCTCAATTGTTGTTATATTTATTTCTGGTTTATTGATTGATCGGAGAACTGCGTAGAGCGTTGTTGATTTACCACTACCGGTTGGGCCTGTTACGAGAATCATACCGAAAGGTTTCTTGGCTGCCTCCTCAAGCATTTTTTTGTGAGAAGCAGAGAGACCAAGATCTGAGAGTGAGATGCTTTGCAGGTATTGAGCTAGAAGTCGGATAACGATTTTCTCGCCGTTAATAGTTGGCAGGATCGAGACACGCATGTCAACGACACCAAATTCATTTTTGTAACGAATAGCTCCATCTTGAGCTGAGAAGTGTTCGTCGATTTTCATTCGAGCTAGAACTTTTATTCTATTTAATATATTTTCGTAAAAAGGTTTTGGGAATCGGCCGGCAAGGCTTAGGATTCCGTCAATTCGAAAACGGACTAGAACTTCTTTTTCTGTTGGTTCGAAATGAATATCTGAAGCTTTGAAACTTAGCGCGTCTTTGAAAATTTCGTCGACAAGTTCTGGTGCGACTCTTCTTTCTTTTTCTAAAATTTCGGCAAATCTGGTTTTTAGGGCTTTTCGGTAGTAGGTGAAGTTTACGTCAATGTCTTCTTTGAGCGCGTATGCTAAAATAATTTTTCGTTTTGGAAAAACTTTTTTCAGGGCTAGCTCGATGCCTTTTTTCTTTGGGTCGACAGTTGCGACTACGACTTCCTTTTCGTTTTCTCTATATAGAATTGCGTTGTAGGCTTTTGCTACGCTCTCCCCGATTGTTAGGACTTGTTCTTTTGATGGAACGTTTGAGTTGAGGTCTGCGTAAGGAACATTATAAAACTCTGCCATGGCCTGTCCCATCAAGTCGTTTGTTAGGATTCCTTGGCTAATTAAAAAACTTTGAATAGAAGCACCTGTTTTCTTTTTGTTTGCTTTTGCTTTTTCTAGATCCTCCTTTGTAATGTAGTCTTGTTTAACCAAAACGTCTAAAATTTGACTTGAAAGTTTACTTTTTGGTTTTGACTGAGCTTTACTGGCGTCCTCTGATGAATTTTCTTTTGTTTTTGTGGCAGGTGGCGCAATTTTTTTTGATTTATCGCTTGCCATAATTTTTATTTTAGTAGGTTATTTACTTTTTCAACTATTTTGTTGATTGGAACGTCCGACTTTACGAGAAAATCTTTGGCTCCGAGTTTTTTTGCTTTTGCGATGTCTTCTTCTTGACTAAGATTACTTGTAACGATGATCGGTAGTGATATGTTCTTTTTTTTGAGTGCTTCTAGCACTGCGAATCCATCAGTGTTTGGCATCATGATATCAAGGAGCATTAGATCAAATTTCCCATTGTCCAGAAGCTCGAGAGCTTCATCTCCATTGTACGCATTTACAGCTTCAAACCCCTCCTTGGTCAATTTTAATTGCAAAGCTTTCGCCATTGGTCGTTCGTCCTCCGCAATAAGAATTTTTTTTGCCATAGAATTAATTCAATAAGTTTATTTAAAAATATAATACAAAAATTTACGACTAAGATCGCAGAAAATAAAATGTTTTTCATCTATATATATTATACAATATTTTCGGCCTCTCTCCAAGGATATTTTAATAGTTATCCCCTCTATTTTTAGCTGATATATTTTTTGTTGAAAAAAAATGCTATAATATGGTCACATAAGAAACAAATAATTAATTTGATCAAATTATGCGAAACAAAAAAGGTTTCACACTTCTTGAGCTATTGATCGTAATTGCAATTATCGCGATCTTAGCTGTTGTAGTGTTTGTGGCTCTTGATCCTCTATCAAGATTCCAGGATGCTCGTGATTCACAGAGATGGTCTGATGTAACAGCGATTATTGACGCAATAAAACTTGACCAAGTCGACAATGGCGGATCTTATTTAACAACTGTTAACACAGGTATTACTGCTGCTGAGTATCATGTGATTGGTACTTGCGCAACTGGTGCTGCAAATTGCGGAGCACAAGCAGAACAAGATGATTGTGTTGATTTGGAAGGACTTGTAACTGATGGGTATTTACCAGCTGTTCCAACAGATCCTAGCACAGGAACTGATGCACAGACTGATTACTACCTAATGAAAACTGCAACTGGGGCTCTAACTGTTGGAGCTTGTGATCCTGAAGGTGGAAGTGCTATTACTGTAACTCGATAAAACTTCAATTCAAAAAGGACTCGCGAGAGCGGGTCTTTTTTTGTTGGAAGGGATATTAATTACTCCCGAGAATGCGGATTCTCGGGTAATAGAAAACCGCAACGTTGTTGCGGTTATAGGACAATTAATCGTTGTAAGAATCTCGCTTGCCTCTACCCGTCATACGAGTGGTGCCATCGTCCGCTTCTTCTCCTGGAGGAGTCGTGGGCGTGAGACTTCGCATACCGGTCAAGGTTGCTGTGTTCACTCGATCAATCTTTGGTTTATGATTTACTCCAACAACATCTCGAGAATTTGTACCCTTACCACCAAAGATGACAGCAATGAGTAGAAACAGGCTTCCAATTGCAAATGGGAAAGATGCAATATCCTGATAGCCAACAAGCCAGACCACTCCACCGGAAACAGCTAGCAAGGCACCCCAGACATACAGCTTGAATCGCCAGGTACTCCCGGCCAACATTGAGAAAATGATTGGAGGAATGAACCAGGCTCCACTAATTCCCCAGATGTAGTAGGAATACTGTTTATTCCAGGTGAAATATACTCCCACAGCAATCAGGAACGTCAGAATACCTAAAATAGAAAATGTGGTTTTCCAACTGCGAGGTTTATCCTTTGTCATGAAAACTCCTTTCACTTAGTTCGTTTTAGTGGTGGGGGTTTCCGTATCAGCATCGACATCTTGAACTTCGACTTCTGCTCCGAGCTTCGCTAGAGCCGCTGCGTCCATTTCTGATAACTCTTCTTGCTGATTGGGATCGTCTTCATGATAATCATCAAAATCCGTTCCAAGTCCAAGACCTTGAAAGCCTATGTCAACTGGTTCTGCTCCCATTGGATCAAATTTCATACCCCAATTAGCCTTAGGGTCGCCCCCCTTGCTCTTAATATCTTCAGCTTTCACCCTAGTCAGGGCGGGGTGACGTCCCATGAATTTCTTATAAAACCAAACCTTCAACCCATATGCTTCACGGGTCATCCAATCGCGATACATGAAAAAGATAACTAGAAATCCCATACCAAAAATTATCAATGAAACAATACCGACTCCCCATAATTGACTAGGCATGCTCAACCTCCTTTCATGGTTAAGAGAGCATTTGGGACAAATATATCGGATATTGGAGATTACCAAATATATTATTATTTGTCAAGAGGCTATAAATAATTACGAATTGATCGAATTCACTACTTATCGTCTCGAACAGGGAAGCGCAACGCATATTCAGACTACGCTCATATTTTATTGAGCTTCGTCTGACAGGTTCTCCGCTTCGTACGACTTCCCACTGCGCTCTCCGAGCTTCCGCCTACGCTAATGCTACGGAGGACAGGTCGAGGGACAGGTCGGTCGAAATGATACAGGGGATGATGAGGTCAAAGAAGGAGAATAGTAAAAACTACCCAGGAGTAAATTCTTGGGTAGTTTTATGTGAATTGGGTGGAAATTATTCTTTTATTCCGTCTAGATTGACGTCGTAGAGTATTTCTTCTGGGATAAGTCGATATTTCATGACTTCGTTATCTGAGAACCAGATTGGGATTTCGATCTCGGCTTCTTCTGGAGAACCTGACGCGTGAACTAGGTTTCGCACGGCTCTATTGTCAGTATCAGCTAATTGGTATGAATCGATTGTGTAGTCACCTCGGATAGTGCCAACGTCTGAAGTTAGGGGTTCTGTACCACCGGTGAGTTTTCGGACAACGCCGACTGCACTATTTCCTTGCCAGATCATAGCGACAACTGGACCGCAGGTGATGTATTTTTTTAATCGTTGCAAGACTGCATTACCACAATCTTCTGGGTTTGCGTATGGAGCCTTTAGTCCTTTCTTCTCATAGGCTGCTAGAGATTTTTCTCCTACTATTCGTACCCAGTTTGGGTCGACTGTGTAGTGAGTTTGAACGATGTCTTCTGTTGGGACAAACATTTTTAGGGCAACAAGTTTTAGACCGCATTGCTCATATCTTTTTATAATTTCACCGACTAGGCTTCTTTGGACGCCATCGGGTTTTACAATTGCTAGGGTTCTTTCCATAGATTAGTGAGTAGTGAGTGGTGAGTGGTGAGTATAATCACAAATCGCCAAACACAATTCAAATTAATTTGACTAAAGTATAGCAGAAATTATTGATTTGTAAAGAGGGCGTGCCTAGAAGGAATAACCAATCACCCCCGAACTACAAACTATTGCATGTTTGAGTACGGGGCAGGCAAATTCCAATCATCAATTTAATCGCAAATAAACCCAGACAGTCAATTAGAAACTAAGGAGTTTGAAAAAGGTTAACGCCATCTGTTTTGAATGTGATTGTGCCGAGGAGGTCGGTGCGGAAAGTTTGGATTTTTAGTCGATCTAGACGATCGACGACTCTCCTGTGAGGATGACCGAAGGAATTGTCGGCGCCTACATGGATAACTGCGATTTCTGGGGCGATTTTTTCGAGGTAGTCTAGACTGCTTGAGCTGGTGCTGGCGTGGTGAGCGACCTTGAGGACGTCGATATCTTCGTAGTCGTTGTTTTCAATTAGAAGTTCTTCGACTTCTGTTTCCATGTCGCCGGTTAGGAGGAATTCGATGTCGCGATAGCGAAGTAGGTTGACGATTGAGGTGTTGTTTAGTTCCTTCACTTTTTGGTTGGCGTAGTTGACTTGGGGCCAGAGAAATTCGAGGTCAACTTCGTTGCCTAGATCGATTTTGAATTTTGAGTTGACTATATTGGTTTCGATATTTTGGTTTTGGATTTCTTCGAGGAAGACTCGGTAGTCGGAGCCGGCATAAAGGACTCCGGTGTAGTAAACTTTTTTGACATCAAATCGGCGGAGGACTTCTATTAGTCCATCTAGGTGGTCGCTGTGTGGGTGGGTTAGGATAACTACATCGATCTGGTGATCCCAGAAATCCATGACGCGTCCTAGTTGACTTAGAACGTTTTTGTCTGGTCCACCGTCAATTAGGACATCGATGTCGTCGGGTGTTTTGATGTAGATTGCGTCGCCTTGGCCTACGTCGAGGAAGTGGACTTCTAGAAGATTCTCGTCAGGGAACGCAAGATTTTGCGTTCCTACGATGTTATCGTTTGAAGAATATACAACTGATAATCTATTCCAATTATCATTAATAACAATTCCAACTAGGATTAGAAAGATGAGAAAGAGGCCAAGAATTAGTTTTTTGAAGTTATTCATTGTGTAATTATAGCATATTTTGGTTTTTCTTGGCTTATTCTTGACAAAATATTCTATTTGTGATAAGATGAATTATTGAAAATGTTCAGGATTCCCTGAGTATTTCATAAATCTCTAGAAAGGAGATAAAGATGAAAAAGCTACAGTATGTACTCGTATCACTGATGACCTTAATCATGGTGTCGGGTTGCAACGATGTCGAGGAAAGGGCGGAAGCGCTGCCCCAACCAGAACAGCAGTATTATGATTCCCCGAATGCGATTCCTGATTACGTCCCGAGAGATCAGCCGGTCCATCTCGTTAACGAGTGGATTGCTGAGGCTCGATGCTCCGAGTATACAAGCGTAGAGTTCGATGAGCTGGAAATTGAGGAGATTGATGTCTCGCCGCTCGATGGAATTCGTAAAGTCGTTTCGTCTTCATATGGCGACTTCACGATCGTCGGCAACTATGGAAACTGTTCCGAGGAAAACCTGGTGGACGACAGTCCATATGGAATGCGATGTGATATGATCGGTCTGCCTAATGGAGATTGGACGCTCGGCGTCAATCACGGTAACAATTGGGCACCTGATCGCTGGTGGGAGACGGGAAATGAATTATTCGTTTTTTCGGGTAAAAGGATCTACTCCTGGAACTCCGAAATCGGACAGTTTGAAAAAAGTGGAGAGATCCCGATTAGCTTCCTGTACTCACCAACGGCTAGCCATGCGATTGGTTCGCTAATGGCTGTTAACAGCTTGAACTCTACGAGTTTCTCTGGATTCATGACTTATGAAAATGGAAGCTGGAGATTTATTCAATTCGAGAATAATGTTTACGGTTGGATCGAATCGGCTGAGGCATCAAACAATTTTCTCCGGTTGACGATGCGTGAAAATACTGTTGTCCTGTACAACAGGGAGACTGAAGAATTCTGGGTAGAATAGATAAAAAAAATTATTTAAACGGCAAACAATTTGCCGTTTTTTTGATAGAAAAAGAATACTCTTGCGAGTATCTTTTTATCGTTTTCTTAAATTTTTGTATTAAAGACTTTTTGGAGATAGTTTCGCAGATAGATCTTTTAGGTCGTTTGTGTACTTTTCTATGTCGTCAATATTTTTCTTTGCGACGCCTGTTGCCATGGCGGTTTTAACAATTTCAGGGGTTACGTAATAGAGGAGTCTTGGGTCAAATGGTTTTGGGATAATGTAGTCAGGACCAAAGGTGAATTCTTGGCCATAGGCCTCGGTAACACTCGCTGGGACTTCTTCGTGAGCTAGGCTTGCTAGAGCGTTGACGGCTGAGAGTTTCATTTCTTTGTTTATTGTTGTAGCGCGAACGTCGAGTGCTGCTCTGAAGATGAAGGGGAAACCAAGTACGTTATTAACTTGGTTCGCAAAATCACTTCGGCCGGTTGCGACTATAGCGTCTGGAACGGCTGCCTTTGCATCGTCTGGGGAAATTTCAGGTGTAGGATTGGCAAGTGCGAAAATGATTGGTTTTTCAGCCATTGTTTTTACCATTTCGCCGGACAGAATATTTCCAACTGATACGCCGATGAAGACATCTGCGTTTTTCATTACAGACGCTAGTGAATTGTCTTCTGGATCGTTTTGTGCGAAGAATTGTTTGTACTCATTTGTATCAGTTCTCGATTTTGAGATTAGTCCCCTGCTGTCAAACATGTGTATATTTTCTAATTGAACACCGACGTCAAGGAGTAAGTGGGAAATTGCGATGGCTGCTGAGCCTGCTCCGTTAATTACAATTTTAATGTTTCCAAACTCTTTTTTTGCGATGAGTAATGCGTTTTTTAGGGCGGCTGCTACGATGACGGCTGTTCCGTGTTGGTCGTCGTGAAAAACGGGGATGTTGAGTCTCTCTATTAGTTCTTTTTCAATGTGAAAGCAGTCTGGTGCTTTTATATCTTCGAGATTAATTCCACCAAAAGTTGGTTCGAGTGACGCGACTGCTTCAATGAATTTTTCTGGGTCCGACTGATCAACTTCGATATCAAAAACATCAATTCCGGCGAAGCGTTTGAACAAGACTCCTTTGCCTTCCATCACTGGTTTGCCGGCGAGTGCTCCGATATTCCCGAGACCGAGTACGGCTGAGCCGTTACTGATTACTCCGACTAGATTGCCTTTTGATGTATAGCGAAATGCATCCTCGGGGTTTTTGGCGATCTCGAGACAGGGATAGGCGACTCCTGGAGAGTATGCAAGCGACAGCTCGGACGATGAGGCGCATGATTTTGTTATTTCAATTGCTATTTTTCCTGGTTTATCGAATTCGTGATAGTCTAGGGCTTCTTTTTTCATATAGTTATAGATTTAATAATAAAAAACAATTTAAAAATTGCTTACGTGTCAAGTATAGCATATTTTGAATAAATTAAGGCCAGCTACGAAATAAAGTCAAGAGCTTGGCAACAGTTGGAGTGGGGTTAGTAAGTTAATTCCAAGATGAAGTCGTTCAGAATTGTAATAAATAAGATACTGTTTAATGCTCTTTTCATAAGTCTTTGGATATTTACCAACATGACGCAAACACTCATCTTTTAGTGTTCTGTTGAAACGTTCAATGTGAGCGTTGTCGTTTG
>Ga0233437_1003855_pt1 | contig 18823 bp, 19 predicted proteins | sample SI_122_August201_FD_182714 | JGI IMG/M metagenome (GOLD analysis project Ga0233437, IMG submission 182714) | Seawater microbial communities from Saanich Inlet, British Columbia, Canada - SI_122_August2016_200_MG | ecosystem: Environmental > Aquatic > Marine > Inlet | place: Canada: British...
TCTACTGAATAAATTAATGACTCTTTTCCCAGAGGTGAAGAGCCCGAAAACTAAGAAGGTTCCTTTTAAAACTAAATTAAAATGGACACTTATTATTCTTGTAGCTTTCTTTATTTTATCTGTTATTCCACTCTATGGTTTGGGTGAAAATGCACTGCAGCAGTTTGAGCAGTTAGCAATTATTCTTGGAGCTAATTTTGGTTCCATATTATCATTAGGTATTGGGCCAATAGTAACAGCTTCGATTGTATTACAATTACTTACGGGTTCGGGTATTTTAAAATTAGATATGACTTCTCACGATGGAAGAGCTTACTTTCAAGGATTACAAAAATTACTTGCGGTGTTCTTTATTGTGTTTGAAGCGTTTGTTTATGTTTTTCTTGGTGGTCTTGCGCCGGATCCAGCTCTGAAAGGTACGGGGGCATATTTGACAATGGAGTGGATACTTGTTATTCAGTTGATTGTTGGAGGATTAATGATTCTCTTTATGGATGATGTTATTCAGAAATGGGGATTTGGTTCAGGTATAAGTTTATTCATTGCTGCAGGTGTTAGTCAGCAGATTATTGTTAGAACATTGAGCCCATTAAACTCATTGGGACAATGGGCGTTTGGTTCAGGAACAGCTCCGATTGGGGCAGTGTTTGTATTCTTTATGTCTTTGATTGCTGGAATTCCTCAGGAGGCGTTTATTGCATTGGCATCGATACTGGCCACGCTGCTGATATTTGTGTTCTCGGTTTATGCCCAGTCAATGAAGGTGGAGATTCCATTAAGTTTTGGTAGAATGAGGGGCTTCGGAATGAGATGGCCACTTAATTTTCTTTATACCTCAAATATCCCAGTAATTTTAATTGCAGCTCTACTTGCTAATATCCAGTTGTGGGCGAGTTTGTTCGGAGCTAGTCAGGGAAGTTTACTTGTTAGGTTGGTAAGTACTCCAACATTATTAATGAATATTCTGAGAGGAAGTTTCACAGGGTTTGATATTGTTCATTCCATAGTTTATGTTGTTATCCTAGTTATTGGTTCAATCGTGTTTTCAATCTTTTGGATGCAGACCGCTGGACAGGATCCGCGAAGTGTTGCTAGACAGATTATGAGTTCAGGATTACAGATTCCTGGATTTAGAAGAGACGAAAGAATTGTTGAAAGTGTGTTGAAGAGATATATTATGCCACTGACAGTTATGGGTGGTATTGCAATAGGAGTATTAGCTGCAGGTGCCGATTTACTTGGTGCATTGTCAAGGGGAACAGGTATCTTGCTGGCAGTTATGATCATCTATAGATTGTACGAAGAGATTGCAAAACAACACATGTATGATATGTATCCAGGCTTGAAGAAGATGATGGGTGGAGGTGGCTCATAATGTTAGATGGTTTTTTTAATGCAATATTTGGATGGTCTATAAATATAGATCCTCTGTTTGGAATGTTTATTATTACTTTAGTAATTACGGTCTTAATTACTGTAGCGTACAAATATCTTACTGATCAACATGTTATGAAGTCTTTGAAAGAAGAAGTTAAGAAAATGCAAAAAGATGTTCGAAAGAATAAAGGCAATTCTGAGAAGATGATGGCAATACAAAAAGAGATGATGTCGAAAAACATGAAGATGATGAAGATGAACTTTAAACCAATGTTAATTACTCTTCTGCCAATTTTAGTTTTATTTGGTTGGATGAGAGCAGTTTATGATCCGATGGGGGGAATACTCTTTGGATTAAGTTGGTTATGGACATACATTATTTTTACACTGATACTTAGTTTTGTATTAAGGAAAATATTTAAGGTGAATTAGGAGGAAAACAATATGCCTGCGCCAAAAGATAGGACAAGAAAAAAAAGAAATGTAAAGGTAAAGACCCCGTCAGGGAGAGTTACATTACATCGTAGGCCATTTAAACCAAGCAAACCTGTTTGTGCGGATTGTGGTGCTGAATTAAAAGGGGTGGCTAGAGGAACTCCTGCACAAGTTGGAAAGTTATCCAAGACTCAGAGAAGACCAGAAAGACCATATGGTGGTGTTCTTTGTTCAAAGTGCTCAAGGAAGAAAATAGTGGAGAGTGCTAAAAAATGAAAGTTGGAGAAATTTGTGTTAAGGTAGCTGGTAGAGATGCTGGCGGAGTTTGTGTTGTGGTGGCTGTTGAGAAGGACGGATTCGTTACAATTGATGGTGCTACAAGAAGACGTAAATGTAATCCATTGCATCTGGAAGTGCTTGGTAAAACTGTAAAGATTAAATCTGGAGCTACTCGTGCTGAAGTTATTAAGGCATTGAATGCTGAAGGATATAATGTTTCTGATAAGGTTACTAAGAAGAAAGAAGCAAAAGTTAGGATTGTTAGAAAACGAGTGCAGAAATCTGCTGAGAAGACTGCTAAGAATGCTGAAAAGAAAACTGTTAAGAAAGCTGCTAAGAAAAAAGTAGTAAAAAAGAAAGCTGCGAAATAGAACCTTTTAGAAAAGCGTTCACGGAAAATAAAATGGATCAAGCTAAACTTGCAGAATACAAGACGGTTGTTGAGAATCTGAGAGCTCTTCAGGAGCAGGTTGCAGGTATGGAAAGACATGCCTTGCAATTAAAATCTCTTAGAGATAGTTTGACTAGTCTTGGAGCTGCCAAGGAAGATGATGAAATTTTAATTCCCCTGGGAGTTGGCTATTTCTTTAAAGGTAAAAAGTCTGCTGATAATAAAGTGCTTACGGGTGTAGGTGCTGAAGTTATTATTGAGAGATCTTTTGAAGAGGGCCAATCAATAGTTGATGAGCAGATTGGTGAAGTTGAAAAGGTTCTTAATCAGATGCAGATTAATCTTAATTTCTTGATGCAAAAGCAACAGGAGCTTGAGAAGTTTCTTGGCGGCGGATGTTGTGGAGATCATGAATCATGCAGTTGTTAGTTTTCTTACATCGTTTTGATTTGGATTTAAGGTTAGTTAAGAAAAAGATTAGTTCTTTTGGTAAGAATGTTGATTTTGTTGAAGAGAATAAGGTTTTACTTGTGCTTGGAGATAAGTTAGATGTTCCTTCTATTAGTTCACTTGCTGAGGTTGAGAAGGTTCTAAATGTTGTTAGTACATGGAAGGCTTTGACTTCTTCAGATTTAAGAGAGGCAGCTTCTGCTGTTAAAGGAAAGTATAAGGTTGTTGTAAAATTAGATGTTCCTGATGTAAGTTCTAAATCTATCTATAAGGCAATAAATTCTGTTGCCAAGGGATTTGATGAAGAAGATTATGATTCTGTGGTTTATGTTGAGGTGGCTAAGAAAGGTGGAAAGAAACATTTTAGATTGAGTATTGCTGCCAAAGGAGATTGGGAGAGAGAGAATTTGAATGCTTTTGAATATCCATTTGTTATTGCTCTGGAAAGTCCGACTTTAGTTTCTGAGGTTTCTGATTTTCTTAGGGCCTGCTGGGTGTTTAAGACTCCACTAATGTTATTTGGTGAAGTTGATAAAAATATTATTGATAAGGCTAGAGAAGATACTAAAAATGTTCCTAGAGATTTTAAAGTTCTTGTGAGTAAAAGTTTACCTAAAAACATAGTTAAATTAGGATTTAGTAAAAATGGATCTAATGGAGAGAATGAATTAATTGGTAGTATTAAGAAGGGGAAGTTTGTGCTTGTTTTTGGCAATGAGAAGTTTGGATTAAGTCAGAAATCAAGAGATGAATGTGATGCTTTATTTTCATTGGGTTCTGGAGTTTCTAAACCTCTTAGGGGTAGTCAGGCTCTGAGTTATGTGCTTGGAATATTTAGGGGTTTGAGATAGTTTTAAATAGTATTTTTTTTAGATTGGGTTATGCTTAGTGAGAGGTTAAAAGAATTAAAGAGATTATTAAATGTTCTTTATGGTGAACTTAATGAATATAATCAACTTTATGAGGATTGCACTAGAAGAGAATTAAGTGATAAAGGAAAAAAAACTGTTGATTTGATTACTGAAGAGATTGAGAGATATATTTCAAGTTTGGGAATGAATGAATGGGGGGAATTCCAAATCATTCATGGAAAATCCATTGCTGATTTGAATAAGGCTTTAAAAAGAATAAAAAACACACTAATCCACAATTACTACAATCTTAATGAAAATACTTTGATTTTAGAAGATAAAGCTTCTTCAAATATTCATGTTGCGAGAACTATGAAACAAGATTTCCTCAATGATTGGGGGAGAATAACTAATTTTGTGAATTCTCCTGGTTGGAATATATAAATCTTTATTAAGTGTAAATGGGCTGATTTCTTTATGGAAGGACAAGAAGACACATTTGTACTTATGGTGCGTTCTCTTTTGGAAAAAGGGGTTGAGAATGTAGACTCTTCTCATTTAACTGATGGCCTTAGAAAAGAGTTTGATGTGGTGGGAGATAAGTTTCTAATTATAGGTTCATACGCTGAGGCAGCTGGAACATATTATTTATCTGGTAATATTCTTAAATTAAAACAAGTGGGTCTTACTGCTCTGAGGGCTTTTAAGTTTGAGGCTGCTGCGGCTGCTTTTAGATATGCCAAGGATACTAAAGGTCTTATTGATGTGGGCAATGCTTTCTTGGGGGAAGGTAGATTGAAGGATGCATATTCATGTTTTAAACTTTCTGGGAATGAAGAGATGATCAAGTTTTTTGAAGAGAATTTTGCTGAAGGTGTGGCTGAATATATCTGATCTTTTGGGAAAAGCTTAACCAAAAACATAGTTTCTAGGATACAAATGATTTATATTATCTAGAGTGTTCTTTATTTTATGAATCCCATGGCTTTCTACTCAAGAGAGGATGTTCAAAAAGAGCTAGTTAGAATTGCTGAGAATCGAGAGGTTCAATTTTGGTTTGGTCGAGAAAAGATGGGAAAACGGCCTGATTCTGTTCAGTTTAAAGGAGATGTTAAAGAGGCGATCAAAAGAGGGATGACCTCAATGCATATTTCTGTGGAGAGATGGAGAGATGAGTTACAATTACTTCCGGGTATGAAGAAGAAGGATCTTGATGATCTGCGTATTGGATGGGATATGTTGTTGGATATTGATGGTAAAGATTTTGAGTTTAGTCGAATGGTGGCTGAGTTGTTGGTGGAGGCTTTGAAGTTCTATGACATTGAAGATTACACTGTTAAGTTTTCAGGGAATAAAGGGTTTCACATTGGAGTTCCTTTTGAGTGTTTTCCTGATGAGGTAAATGGCATTAATATTAAGGATTATTTTCCTGATGGTTTACGAGTTATTGCAGAGTTTTTGGCTGAGAAGCTTAAACCTTTTTTGACTGAGCGAGTTTTAGAGTGGAAAGATCGCGAGGTTTTGGCTAAAGAATATTTTGATGGTGATGATACTAAATTAACTAAGAAGGGAAAGTTTGATGTTTTTACTCTGGTTGATATTGATAGTATTTTGATTAGTTCTCGTCATTTGTTTAGGGCACCCTATGTGTTTAATGAGAAAAGTGGATTGGTTAGTGTGATGGTTAAGGATGTTAAATCATTTACTAAAGATATGGCTAGGCAGGATGGCATAATGGTTGATTTTGGTTTTCTTGATAGAGAGGTTAAGAAAAAGGGTAGTGCCGGAGGATTATTGGTTGAGGCTTTTGATTGGGACATGAATAATAGAAGTCGTGAAACTTTGATTAAGGAAAGTAAGGTGGCTGAATATACTTCTGATGCTAAACGAGAGTTTTCAATGCCCACTGTGGCAATTAAAGAAGAGTTCTTTCCTCCATGCATTAATAAATTATTATTGGGTTGTCCAGAGGATGGTAGAAAAAGGGCAGTGTTTATGTTGATTAATTTTTTGAGAAGTGCAGGATGGGATTGGGAAAAGGTTACTGAAGCTTTGGAAAAATGGAATGAGGCAAATTATGAATCTCTTCGGGAAGGATATATTAGATCTCAGATAAGTTGGGCTAAGAAACAAAATAAAAGTTTACTTCCACCTAATTGTGATAATGAGGCCTACTATAAGGGGATGGGTATTTGTTGTCCGGATGGCCTTTGTCAGTATGTTAAAAATCCTGTGAATTATATGCTTAAGAGATTGAATGCTCAGTCTAGACAGAAGAAGAAGAGAGTTAAGAAGGTTGTTGAGAAGAAGACTAAAAAGGTTGCTAAGAAAGATAAGAAAGAAGAGAAGAAAGAGCCTTTGTCGACGGAGAAGCCTTATATTCCTGAATCTGTTTCTTAGGTATTCTTTTTTTTATTCTATTAATGTATTCACAAAATTGAGTAACGTTTTTTGGTCTTTCAGTGTAGTAGCATCTTTCAAAGTCAATCATTACTGCTTTGTTTCTATGGATTATTATGTGTTTCAGAGGTTTGTGCATCTCTAATTTGTTTATTTTTAGTTGATCTAGAATGAAACACTGTTTTAGAATTTGTTTGAAGATTGGTTCTAGCTTTCCCTGGTAGTCTTTGATCATGGCCCCTTTTGCAAATTCTCTTACCAGGTATGTTTTTGATGAATCTATTAAAGGCATTCCAATTTTATGTTTATTTAGGATCTTTTGGAACTTGGCTTCGTTCTCTATTCTTCCTTCTGCTTCGGAAGATGGTTTTTTAACTTTGATTACATAATCTTTTTTATCTTTGGTAAATTTATAGACCACCCCCCTTTTACCTTGGGCTAAAAATTCTGGTTTGTATTTTTGATATTTCTTAGGTATCATGAATTTCCTGAGATTTTTAGGTATTTAATAGTTACTTTAATTAGAAAAGAATGATAAACTATTTAAGTTAGCAAAGTATTTTTCGATTATGCAAGAGTCAATAGCATTTTTTATTGGGGCATTTATTTCCTTATTTGCAATTATAAATCCATTTAGCACGGTTTCAGTTTTTCATGCAATAACTAGAAAAGATTCTAAGAAAAAGAATAGAAAGATTGCTCAAATTGCGATTGTTATTTCAATTTGTGTTTTAATTTTCTTTGTTTTTTTTGGAGATTATGTTTTGAGGTTATTTAATATTTCCATAGATTCATTTATTATTGCGAGTGGAATTTTAGTCTTTCTTGTTGGTTATAAGATGATCAAAGGAGATAGAAGTCATATTAATGAAGAAGACAAAAAACATGCAATGCGTAAAGATGATATTTCAATTATTCCTCTGGCAATTCCTATGATTTCTGGTCCGGGAGCAATGGCTACTGCTTTGGTGTTGATGGAGAATTCTAATTCAGATATTTTTAATATAGTTGGAATTGTTTTTGCAATTGTTTCTGTTTGTTTAATTACTTATTTCTTGCTTTTGAAAGCTCATTCAGTAGATAGGTATATTGGAAAGATAGGGGTTAAGGTGATAGATAAGATAATGGGACTTATAGTATTAGTAATGGGAGTACAGTTTATAGTTAATGGGTTGATTGGAATTTTGAGTGGATTGCTATGATCTTTTTAAGATGCTTAGGTATTTAATTCTTGCTTTTAGACGACCTTGTGTATTAAGTAATTTCTGTGTAAAAAGTCTTATAGAAGTTGTTTAACTAACTTTCAACTTCTTTTTAATTAATCCTTCAAGAAATTCAGAGATCTGGGTTTCCTGAGTTATACAGTGAATTTTCACCTTTTTCCACAATTTCGGGTCTATTTTGATACTTGTAGTTTCTTTTTTCATAGTATTATAGTATTTTAGTGGTTTATAAGGATTTTGTTATTACATTTCTAATAAGACTTATAAGTATTATGGTATTACGTAATACTATTATGGGCAAAGCATTTTGGGATTTTGATGATAGGAAGCAGAAAGGAAGAAATCTAGTTAGATCAGATAAAGTAAAGAAAATGCACTCTGGATGGAGTGTGGGCTCTGAAACCCATACAAGTAAAAAGTATATTGTAAAGATAATTGGAGACAAACCAGAATGTAATTGTGAGGATTGTCAAGCTTCTAACTATAAATGTAAACATATTCATGCTGTTGAGCTATATATCAAAAAAGAAAGAGATCCTTCTGGAGAAATAAAAGAGACAAAAGAGCTAAAAGTTACTTATTCCCAAAATTGGAAAGCTTATGACAAAACCCAAACAAATGAAAAATTTAGTTTTATGAAGCTTCTATCAGATTTAGTTAAGAATGTCAAAGAAAAAGAATATTCCTTTGGAAGACCAAAAATATCTTTAAGAGATATTCTATTCTGCATTAGTTTAAAGGTTTATTCAACTCTATCCTTAAGAAGATTTATGTCCGATCTTAAAATAGCTAAAGATTATGGTTATTTGGATAAAATACCTTGTTATTCTTCTATAGGCCATTTTATGCAAAAAGAAGAATTAACCCCAATATTGAAGGAACTCATTAGAATCACTTCTACCCCACTTATTTCAGTAGAAGAAGATTTTGCAGTTGATAGTTCTGGTTTTGCTACTTCTGGTTATACTGATTGGAATCACACAAGACATGGAAAAGATACTAAGAAAAGAATATGGTTAAAAGCACATATAGTCACAGGAGTAAAAACAAACATAATTACTAGTTGTAATGTAACTGATTCAAATTCAAATGATAGTATCCACCTTACTCCATTACTTAATCAAATGGATCCAAGATTTTCAATTAAAGAAGTTTCTGCAGATAAGGCCTATAGCTCTAAAAAGAATCTTAAAGACATTCACTCGCTTGGTGCAATCCCTTACATTCCATTTAAGAAAAATGTTGTTGAAAGACCTGGCAGTGGAAATATTTGGTTTAAAATGCATCATTATTTCAAATATCGTAATGAACACTTCATGTCTCATTATCACAAAAGAAGTAACGTTGAGGTAACTTTCTATATGGTTAAGGCAAAGTATTCTGAGAATTTACGGAGTAAAACAAAAGAAGCACAAATCAATGAAATATTATTAAAGGTTCTTTGCCATAATATCTGCGTAGTTATACAGGAAATGAACGAATTAGGAATTAGTGGAGAATTCTTGGATTAAAACGTTAAGTTTATATATCTGGTTACTTTTAGTTACTCTGGGTGACTTTGAGTGACTAATACAGTAAAAATAGATTCGGACTTATTAAAAAGAGTTAGGAAACTTATTAGACTCAAAGATAAAAAAATAAAATATGCAAATGCCAAACAATTCATTAATGTAGCTGTTTTAAAATCACTAGAAAAAGAAGAGGAAAAGTAAGTAATGGAAAATATATGTTATAACATTAGATGCACGCGACAAATGGGTGCGCGACAGGTATATAAATGATAATGTGGAGAATAAGATAAATGGATGGGCGTAAAAAATTTTTAAAGTTATTGGGTTTCTCTCCAAAAAACAATTCTGAGGAAACTTATCAAAAGAAATACCAAAAAAATAGAGATTATTTAATTGATGTAGATTTTAAAAAGAAATTAATTAATTATGGTCCAAAAATAAGATTTGAAAGTAAAACTACCCAAAACCTATCTCAAGAGGAAAATTGGGTAGTTTTAGAATGTGTAGATAGATTATTAGAAAAAGGATATTCTCCAGAAGACTTAATCTTAGAAAAGGTTTATCCAACAGGCCATGGGACAAGTGGAAGATTGGATATTCTTGTAATGAGAAATAAAAGAGCATATTTAATGATAGAGTGTAAAACATTTGGGAATGAATTTCAAAAAGAATTGAAAAATCTCCATAAAAATGGGGGTCAACTCTTTACTTATTTTCAACAGGATAGGGATGTTGAAAATTTAGTTCTTTATTCATCTTGCCAAGAAGGACGAAAGATAATTTATGTTAATGAAATTGTAAAAATAGAAGAAGAATACAGAGAGACTGGAAATGTAAAAGACCTTTATGAGAGGTGGAGCAAGATCTCTTCTAAAAATGGTATTTTTGAATCTTGGACTCTTGCTTATGAATTTAAAAATAAGGCCTTAACCTTGGGAGACCTTAAATCTATCTCTCAAGAAGATAGTGGTTTTATCTTTAATAGATTTTTAGAAATCCTTCGGCATAATGTTGTGTCAGATAAACCGAATGCATTTAATAAAATATTTACATTATTTTTATGTAAAATAATAGATGAGGATAGGGCTTCAAAAGAACAATTGGCTTTCCAATGGATCGAAGGCATCGATAATAATATTTCTTTTCAAAAAAGACTAACAGACTTGTATCGGAGAGGGATGAAAGAATTACTTTCTAAGGAAGTTACAGACATTAGCGATAAAGAATTTAATAATAAATATGCTTCTTTAGATGATAAAGTTAGAGAAAAGATACTAGATGAGATTACAAAAATAAGATTACAAAAGAATAATGAATTTGCTATTAAAGAGGTTTTTGATGAAATCAGTTTTGAAGAAAATGGAAGGGTCTTAAAGGAAGTTGTTCAACTTTTACAAGGATATAAGATACGTTATGCAGAAAAACAACAATATCTCGGAGATTTTTTTGAATTATTATTAACTACTGGATTAAAACAAGAATCAGGTCAGTTCTTCACACCTGTTCCAATAGCTAGATTTATTTGTAGATCTATTCCTTTAGATGATATTGTTAAATTAAAAATTCAGAATGGTAATTCTGATGACTTATTGCCAAACATCATAGATTATGCAGCTGGTAGTGGGCATTTTTTGACTGAAGCCATGGGAGAAGTTCAAAGAATAATCCAAGACCTAAAAGATCCAGATTTAAAATCCAAAGTGAAAAAAACGGTGAGCACTTGGAAAGTCGATCCTTTCTCATGGGCATATAATTATATTTATGGTATAGAGAAGGATTATAGGTTAGTAAAAACCGCAAAAGTCGGTTGTTATTTGCATGGTGATGGGATTTCTCAAGTAATTCATGGAGATGGCCTAGGTAATTTTATACACACAAAGGAGTATAGAAATAAATTAAATAAATGGGATAATGAATTTATACAAGATAACGGTCAGTTTGATATTGTAATTTCTAATCCACCATACTCTGTTTCCGCATTTAAAACTAATCTTAAGAGAGAATTAGCTGAGAAAGATTTTGAATTATATAAATATCTAACCGATCAAAGTTCGGAAATAGAATGTCTATTTATTGAAAGGACAAAACAATTATTAAAGGAGGGAGGAATAGCTGGAATAATTCTTCCATCTAGCATATTGAGCAACACTGGAATATACACGAAAGCTAGGGAAATCTTATTAAAATACTTTGAGATTGTTGCAATAACTGAACTGGGTTCAAATACATTTATGGCCACAGGCACAAACACAGTCACATTATTCTTAAGAAGAAGGAATAATTATGAGTGGTTAAATATTCGAAAGTCTATTGAAAAGTTCTCTAATGATTTTAAAGACATATCAGTTAATCAAATAGAGAAGGTTTTCTCAAAATATGTCAATTCTGTTTGGGTGGATATTACATTTAATGATTATGCCTCAATTTTCAAAAAAAGTCCAAATCAGGCAATTTTAGATCACGAAATCTACAAGGAGTATCAAAAAATAAAATTGAGTAAAAATGAAAAATTAATTGAAAGAGTAATTAGACTAGAAATGGATAAATTGCTCTATTTCATTTTAACTTACTCTAAAAAGATAGTTCTAGTAAAATCTAAAGAGAAAAATATTGAAAAGTCCTTTTTAGGTTATGAATTTAGTAATAGAAGGGGTAGTGAAGGAATACATCCAATACAAAGAGGAAAATCAATTGATGAATGTACAAAATTATTCGATCCAGCATTACTTGATAATCCAAAGAAAGCAAGTACCTATATTTTAAATTCTTTTAATAATAATCTCATAAAAGATATTGATGAAGAATTAAAAGATCACATTTCAATAATTGATCTAAATGACTTATTAACTTTTGATAGGAATACCTTTGAAAAAAATATTAACTTAAATGTTAAAAAAAAAGTAAACTTTAATCAGATCTGGGGTTATAAAGAGTTAGTTCCACTCTCAGAAGTTTCTGATATCGAAAAAGGAAGGTCCATAACAAAGGAAACAGTAGTTAATGGAAATATCCCAGTAGTTGCAGGAGGACAAAATCCAGCATATTATCATAATAAATCTAATCGTAAAGGGAATATAATAACTTGTAGTGCTTCGGGGGCCTATGCAGGATTTATTAATTATTTTGATAAACCTATCTTTGCTTCTGATTCAAATACAATTAAATCAAAAAATGAGGGAAAGATATCCACAAAACTTATTTATTATTTCTTAAAATATATTCAAAAAGAAATATATACCTTACAAAAAGGGCAGGCACAACCTCATGTTTATGGTGAAGATCTATCTAAAATCCAAATACCAATTCCTCCAAAAAAGATCCAAGAAAAAATAGTTGAAGAATTAGAGGTTTTAAAAAAAAGAGAAGAGCAATCAAAAAATAAAATAAACCAACTAGATAAGAATATTAAACAAATAGTTTCAAATAATTCAGAATCTGAAAAACTGGATAATATAAAATTAATGTTATCTCGGGGGAAATCCCCAAAATATGGGACTTCAAATATTCAAATAATAAAATCAGGTCAAGCAAGAGGTTACAAGGAGTTTAATTTTGCAGAAAAATATTATGTGGATGAAAATTTTATTCTTGATGAAAGAAAGTTAGAGAAAGGAGATATTTTAATAAATTCCTCGGGTGTTGGAACTGCTGGAAGAGTAACATTATTTAATTTAGATGGAGAGTTTGTAGTAGATAGCCATATTTCTATTTTAAGGATAGATAAAAATAAAGCAAATCCAGATTATATTTTATATTCTTTAGCAAATATTGGATTTAAGACTATTGAGGCCATGGCTATGGGACAAAGTGGACAAATAGAACTCTCCCAAACCACAATTAAAAATATAAAAATTCCCTTACCTTCAATCTCAGAACAAAATAAAATAGTTAAAGAAATTGAAAAAATCGAGTCAGAGATATCAAAACTAAAGAAAGAGATAAATGAGGTTCCAAAATTAAAAGAAAATATTCTCAATAAATATTTAAGATAATGACAATTTATTTAAATAATTATTAGCTAATTTTAGATTTTTATGATAACTAAGTATTTGAAATTGAGGATTAACAACCAAAAAAACTTTTCCATCATTAACTCCCAATTTATTATATATTTTTTTAATAATCTGAAGTTTTATTTTTTCCATTAGGATTATCTGTTTGCTTTCTTAATATTAACTCTGTAAGAAAAATCGTAAACCTTCCGAAACCCTTATAATTTTAACGTACAACCTTTCTAGATGACTTTACTAACTAAATCTAAGTTCATGGCAGGATTACAATGTCCAAGACTTCTATGGTTTACGAATAAGAAAGAACTACCAGGAATAACCATCTCAGATCAACATAAATTTAATCAAGGTTCATTATTTGAGCAACAAGCATATAAACTATTCCCAGAAGCAACGAACCTCCAAGGATTAGAGTTTAAGGATAATATAATAAAAACTAGAGAAGCAATAAAGAATAAACAGATAATCTTTGAAGCAGGAATCTTCCATGAGAATTACTACATTCGAGCAGATGTTCTAGATGTTAAGAATAATAACCTATACGAAATTAAATCCACAACCCAATCTAAAAAACACCACATTCCAGATTTAGCCTTTCAAAAGTTTGTTCTAGAGAAAGAAGGCGTAAAGATAGATAGATGTTTTATAATTCACTTAAACAAAGAATATCAAAAAAACGGAGATTTAAATCCTAAGGAATTATGTACAGTTGAAGAGGTAACTGAAGAAGTAAATTATCTAAAGGATGTAGAATCTCACGCACAAAAAGCTTTCAAAGTAATGAGTCTAGAAGAAGCCCCAGAAATAGTTATCTCAAAGGGCTGTAGAAACCCATACGAGTGTCCATTGAAAAAGACCTGTTGGAGCATTCTACCAGAAAATAATGTCTTACAATTAAAGAATTGGAGGGTTTACTGGGATCTGTTTAATCAAGATATAGTAGATATGAAAGATATTCCAGAAGGTCTGAAACTAAGCCCTAAAGATGAAGTAATCAGAAATGGGGCAATAGAAAATAAATCTCAAATAAATAAAGAAGTAATAAGTCAATTCCTAGACTCTCTTAACTTCCCACTTTATCATTTTGATTTTGAAACCTTTGATACAGCAGTTCCAATTTATGATAAATCTAAACCTTATCAGAAAATTCCTTTTCAGTATTCTTTACATATTCAACATGAAGATGGAAAACTAGAACATTTTGAGTACTTGGCTACAGGAGAAGAAGATCCTAGAATTAAATTATTAGAAACCTTAAGAGAACAGATTCAAGGTAAAGGGGATGTAATTGTTTTTAATAAATCATTCGAAATCTCAGTATTAACTAAGTTATCAGAAGACTTTCCAGAACATGCAGAGTGGATTAGAGAAGTTATTGAAAGGATCATTGATTTAGCCACACCTTTCCAAAACTTTGATTATTATGACCCTTCTCAAAAAGGGAGCTATTCAATTAAGAAAGTTTTACCTGCTTTAACAGGCAAAGGCTATTCGGATTTAGAGATTGGAAACGGTGCTGATGCTTCCGCATTATACTTCTATACTCACATTGTAAAGGACATTGACAAAGACATTAGAGAAGATTTACTGAAGTATTGTTGTTTAGATACTGAAGGAATGGTTTGGATTGTTGATAAGTTGAAGGAGATTGTGAAATAAGTATCGCTTACCATTATAATCATAATAGTAAGGCTGTAATCCTCAAGTTACACAAAATATTTTTAATGATTTAATAATAATTACTCCTATGATAAAAAAAGAGATAACAGAACAGATAGACTTCTACGACCATAAGATTTTTGGATTTTTATTGAAAAAAATAAATAGAGATAAATTCTTCTCAATTAATGAACTATCAGATAAGACTAAGATCTCTTGGAATACAATAAAAAAGCATTGTTTACACCTAAAAAAGCTTGGGATAGTAAAAATAACAAAAAAAGGAATAGGTTTGAGATATAGAAAAGATTAGATTGGATCTACAGACACTCTAACACTTCCTGGTTTTACTTCTCTCCAGATGTCTCTTTGTTCTTCTTCAATCTCTCCAATTTCTTCTTTGATATCTGCGAGCTCTCTATTTATTTCTTCTAATTGCCAATCCCTAGCACAATCATCCGCCCTACTAGATATATTAACTGCCCAGACAACAGCAAAGAAGATAGCTAGAGTTAAAATAACTACAAGGATAAAATAAGGTACTTTATTCCGTTCTATCCAGCTTTCTTTTGATTTTGTCATGTGTTTAAACCTCCAAATGTACTACATTAATGTAGCAGAGAATTATATAAATGTTTCTACATATTTGTAGTATGAAAAGAGAGACCTTAGAAGTACAGAAAGAGATTCTTAAAGCAATTAGGAAGCATTCTGAAGTAACTCTCTCAAAATTAGAAAGAATGATTGGCACAAATCCTGCTTCTCTTAAAAAACATTGCGAACAACTAGTTTGGCTGGGTTTTATTAAAATTAAAAGTAATTCTAAGACAACCAATGTAATTCTGTGTAAAAAGTAATACTCTTTCAAGACTTAATACACAAGGTCCTTTTAGACGAAACCTTTTTAAAGCAGGCCTGCAATAAAATGAATATGAAAGAGGGTGATTTATCTATTAGAATTTTGGCAATATTTGCTGTTATGCTTTTGTTTTTTTCAATTTCTGGAGCTTTTGCTTTTGCAGAAGAAGATCTACTTACAGATGATGGGTTCGATGACCCCATTGATGATGCTCAAGTTGGAGATCTTCCGGAGACTATAGATGAAACAGCAGAAGAGGCAGATGTAAATTCTTATCTTGATACGGCCGTGGATGATGGGTCGTTTAATACAGTAACGACACAAGAATGGTTACTAAATAAATCTTTAACTTCGGGAACTGTTTCTGGTTTGGCCATGTCAATTGTGGCACTTAGTGGAGAGGGACAGCCAGTTTCAGAACATGTTGAGAAGTTACTTTCTCAGGCAAATCAAAATTCATATTGTTGGCCTGCGGGGGCTTGTGATTTGAAAACTACTTCCTATGCTTTACTTGCAATGTATTCTACTGGTCAGGATGAGGTTGTGGCTAAGGGATTAGAATGGATGCAATCTACTTTGAGAGAGGCTCCTGGTGATTCTCCAGGGTGGCAGTTGGTTATTGATGCTAATCAAAATGGAATCTGCACTATTGGTCTTGTGAATGGGACAATAAAGGATTATGAACTTAAAGATAATAAAATTTATGCTGGAACAAGTAACTTGGGCTATGCCTTAACTGAGAATGATCTTGGTGGTTTTGGTGGTAAAGTACTTCCGGAAATTTCTGTTACCTGTTTGGAGTTTCCTTCAGGCGCAAATATTGTAACTAGTTTAAATTATCAGAATGGACCAAATAATATTTATATTGTGGATAGTTCTTCAACTGTTGATGGGAAGATTTTAGTTCCCAATGGTTGTTTTCCGTTTGCTAAAGGCGGAGGATGTGATTACGGTTCTTCATTGGTTGCTACTTGGGTGCTAATGGAGTTGGGTCAAGATTTAGATGATTATGGTTCTTATGTTTTCTTAGAATCTAAATTGGTTGAGAATAAAGCCGAGGATCTTTCTTTACTTACAAGGATGTTGCTGAAGGCGGCTGCGGGAGGATCAAATGTTGTTTCTAATTATTATGTTAATGTCCTTGTGGATGCTCAGCATAATAAGGCGTGGCAAAGTTCAGTTAGAACAACTGCGATGGCTACACTTGCTTTGACTGCTGCAAGTAGGGATGAGGCTACGGCAGGTAAAGAATATATTAAAGATCAATGGAATGAAGCAGGACACTGGGAATCAGATGTTGAAACTACTGCTTGGGCATTGGTAGCGCTTAAGGGAGACATTGGAAGAAGTAATGTGCCTCTTGGTGAAGAATATTTACAGAATGCTGCAGGTGGATCAGTTGAGACTGTTTGTTACAATAATATTGATGATGATGCAGATGGATTAATAGATTGTTATGATTCAGATTGTGTAGATACAGATTATTGTGTATATTGTACTAATGGTATTTTTAATGAGGGTGAAGAGGATGTAGATTGTGGAGGAATTTGTAGTCCTATACTTTGTGGTGGAGCAGGAACAGATGACCCCTATGCTGTTGAGAGTGGATATCTTGACTGTAGTGATAATTTAGATAATGATGGAGATGGATTGGTTGATTGTGAAGATAATGATTGTGCTGCTGATTGTGCTTCAGATGATGGTTTTGGTGGTTGTACTTCAGACGATGATTGTTCAATTGGTAAGATCTGTGAAGATGAACTTTGTGTTAAAGAGGATGAAAGTTCAAGCGGATTATGGGTTTGGATTTTAATTATTATACTTATTTTAGTTGGTGGAGGGGGTGCGTTTGCTTACTTTAAGTTCTTTAAAGGTAAAGGATTTAGTTTGGGTAAAAAGAAACCTGCGTCAAAACCAGGAATGTCTTTTGCTAATTATAAATCAAGAAGGCCGTTGCCAGGTAAACCAGTGGTTCCTCCTGTAAGGGCTCCAGCTGGACCTGCAAGAGCAACTCCGGCTTCAAGAGTTCCAATTGCTGCCTATGAGAAAGATGATGAATTGGAAAAGTCTTTGAAGAAGGCTGAGGAATTGTTAGGTAAAAAATGAAACCTTTTCAGAAAAGCTTTAGCAAAACCTTATTTTTATTCTCTTTAGTGATTATTTTAATCTCAGGCAGTGCTTTTGCTGCAGATTTTAATTATGAGGTTGGAAAAGAAAATTATACCTCTAAGGAAGGGGCATGGGTTAGATTAAATTTTGAGGTTGATTTAACTGAAGATTTAACTGCTTCTAAAATTTCTCTTTATGATAATGGGACATTAGTATCAATTACTAAGTCTTTATTTAAGTTGGATGATTATAATTATTATTTCTCTTTTGTGGTGCCTTCTGTTACGGCAGGAGAGTATACAATTGAAATTGAAGACATTAGGTTTGTTAAAGATAATGTACTTAATTTTGTTTCTTTTAATGTGCCCTTTAATGTGGGTGAAGGAAAAGGAACTTTTAGTTTGTGGCCGCCGATTTGGATAGATGAATATGATCAATCTAGTGCACCTCAAAAAAATATTGAGGTTACTAATTATGAGGATGGAACAGCTTCGATAAATGTTTATGATGAGGGTTCATTGATCTCTATGATTTCTCCTTCTTCGTTTAAGCTTAATGCTGGAAATTTTGCATGGGTTAATTTAAGAACTTCGGTGGAGGATCCAAGTCTTCCTTTCTATGAAACCTATGTTATCTTTGAAAGTGCAAATAGCACATATGAGTTGCCAGTTATTTTGAAAAAGAAATTTTATACTGGTCCTTATTTAGGAGATATTGGTGGAGAGGTTGAAGGGGCAGAGGTTACTGATTTAAATCAAACGGTTAATGAGACAGTGGTTGTTGAACCAATTAATGCTTCTCAGGGTGCTTCCCTTGTTATTACTTATCCATTTGAGGAAGAGTTATCTCGGGTTGTTATTTCTGATGAACCATTAGAGCTTACTGTAATGTTTAGAAATGATGGAAATGCTGATCTTAATGGATTAAGGTTTGAGCTGACTGGTGGATTGGAAGAGGTTCTTACTTTTGGTGAATTGCCTGATTCTCTGGAGGTTGGAGGTTCAGATGCAACTACAATTACAATTGTGCCTAATCAGTCTACTGTTGATAGATATCTTGGGGATGTTGTGATTGGTACTAATGAGGGAGTTTATGATAAATTAAGTTTTGATTTACGATTTGAGACTGATGAAGTGGTTGAAGAAGAGTATGGATTTGAAGATCCTTCTGATGCTCCTGCTGATGATGTTTTTAATAATGCTATGGATTCTGCTAGTGAAGCTAATTATACTGGCTGGATAGTTATTATCGCGGTTATTTTAGTTCTAT
>Ga0233437_1003860_pt1 | contig 18810 bp, 20 predicted proteins | sample SI_122_August201_FD_182714 | JGI IMG/M metagenome (GOLD analysis project Ga0233437, IMG submission 182714) | Seawater microbial communities from Saanich Inlet, British Columbia, Canada - SI_122_August2016_200_MG | ecosystem: Environmental > Aquatic > Marine > Inlet | place: Canada: British...
TATGACAGACCGCACATGTCTCACGATGGGAGAACTCCATATGAGGTCATGAAGTCTCTCTTAGAAATATGAGTTTTTGTCTAATGGGGTATGACGCATCACAAAACTAGGACACATTATTCGTAATCCCGCTCTTGCAACCACACCTCCCAGATCAAAATCTCAAGAGATGAAAATATTCAATGAAATAGAAGTCGGTCAATTTCTAGGTTCAGTTAGAGGAACACGCAATGAGGCTTTCTACCACCTAGCAATCGCAACAGGGATGAGGCAATCAGAGTTACTCGGGCTTCAATAGGTAGATTTGAATTGGGAGAAGAAAACTCTAATCATCCAACGCCAACTCAAGCGCAAGTTCAAAGTTGGCGATTATTTTGTATCCCCAAAAACCAGATCTGGTCGCAGAACTATCGTTTTAGGCATTAGAACTCTAAAGGTGCTCCATGAGCACTTGAAACGCCAAGATGAAGCAAAAAGAGCAGGAGCTCATCGATGGACAGATAACGATCTTGTTTTTCCATCAACAATAGGTACTCCAATCAACCATAGTAATCTGTATAGAAGTTTTAAAAAGCTTTTACGCTTATCGGGATTACCTGAAATACGCTTCCACGATCTTCGCCATACGGCAGCATCCCTGATGCTAAACCATGGCGTTCCAAGCATCATAGTTTCCCGAAGATTAGGACATTCGAAAGTCAGCACAACGCTAGACATCTACGGGCACCTAATTCCAGAAATGCAGAATGAAGCAGCCGAACTAATCGATGATCTAATCTTCCCAATCGAAGTAGAATTGCACACGAATTGCACACGAAAAGACAAATCATCAAACAAGTACCCCCACCACTGGAACAAAAAAGGGCCTACAGAGAAGTAGACCCTACATATTGGGGTGGCTGACGGGGCTCGAACCCGCGACATCCTGATCCACAGACAGGTGCTCTGCCAGCTGAGCTACAGCCACCATATTTCTAAAGCCCGCAGATTATATCACTACGACTAGTCACCTGCAAGGATTTTTTGGACTTTTTCCGGGACGTCTGCGCGCGCAATCTTAACTTGCTCGCCGCTTAATAAATTTTTGACTGCCACCTGACCAGATTCCACTTCATCGGCACCCAAAACAAGTGCGACTTTCACCCCCATCTTATTCGCAAACTTGAATTGTTTTCCGATTTTCGCGGCTTCGGGATAGCTTATTACCTTGATCCCATTTTCGCGCAACTCAGCAGAGAGAGCCAAAGATTCTGCCAAAAACTCTTTACCAAAAACCGTCACCAAAACAGGAGCGGGAGAAGGCTCAAACTCGGGGATGAGATCATTCTCCTCCAGCACGATGCCTGCGACCACATCCCCCATTGCGAAACCAACGGCTGAGAGTGGGTCTCCGCCCACGTCGGCAAGGAGATTATTATAGCGCCCGCCACCCAAAAGGGAGCGATGCACGCTTCCACTGACATCGAATGCTTCAAAGACGGTGCCTGTGTAGTATAGCAAACCGCGGACGACATTTGGGTCAAATTCGACGTACTCACTCACGCCGAGAGCATCCAGCGCAGCGAAGAGCCGAACAAGGTCTTTTGATTCTTTCCAGAGATCTTTATTTTCAAGGAGCGTAACAAGCCCATCGAGTTGGGATTGAGTTATGCCAGCTTCGAGAGCATATTTAGCCCATGCATCCGCTTTCATTTTCCTCCGCCTGTCGACAAGATTCGAGACCATTAAACGGGACTCTGTTGGGATTTCCAGTTTATCGAACTCAGAGTCCATCAACCGTCGATTGTTTACATAAATGCGAGCAAGTTTAGGGTCAAGTCCGACCGACTTCATAAATTTCGCAGCAACCGCTATCAGCTCCGCATCCGCTTCTGGGGAATCAGGTCCCAGCATATCAATATTCCATTGAAAAAACTCACGCGAGCGTCCCTTTTGCGGACGTTCATATCGCCAAAAAGGCCCAAAAGACCACCAGCGCAAAGGGTAAACGAGTTGGCGTTGTTTTTTTGCGATCATGCGCGCAAGGCTTGGTGTGAGTTCCGGGCGCAAGGTGACCTGCGACCCACCGCGATCTTTAAAGGTGAAGGCTTGCTCTTTGACCAGCTCCTCACCTGATTTTGCAGCGTAAAGCTCAAGGGTCTCAAGATAGGGGGCATCCCACTCCTGATAGCCAAAAGATTGCGAGGCTTCGCGCACTTTTTCATAGATAAAGTTGCGCCGTGCCATCTCTTCAGGGTAAAATTCGCGTGTTCCTTTAACTGAAGGGATAATGATGTTTTTTGCCATGATATTGCTCCAATTTGCTGATTTATCGTCACAGCATTTTAGCACAAGTTGTGGTATATTCGAGCAGATTAGACCACTTTTATACGAGGAAAACATGAAAATTGATTATAAAGAAACAACCAACGACTTACTAAAACGTATCAATATCCATGAAGAGTACGGCGCGCGCGATATTGACGAATGGATGCTCGATTTACTTGAGCCAAAAGCAGACGACAAAATCTTAGACGTGGCTTGTGGTGCGGGGAAACAATGCAAGCTATACCATGAGCATACTAAGGGCAAAGCTCAAATCACTGGCGGAGATGTAAACGAGGAGTTGCTCACAAAAGCTCGCAGCGTAAACAAAGAACTGGGCGACGCATTTGCGTTAATTCCGCTTGATTTTGATGAGCGTTTTCCTTTTGATGATAATCAATTTGATTTAGAGTCCTGCTGTTTTGCGATTTATTATGCATCTGATATTCCCGCGACAATCAAAGAAATGCACCGCGTTTTAAAACCGGGCGGACGTTTGTTTACATCAGGCCCCTTGCCCGCAAACAAACAACTTTTTTATGAAATCATCACCGAAGCAACAGGAATGGTCATTCCACCTATGCCAGGAAGTTCGCGCTACGAGAGCGAGATTCTGTCTGCAATGAAAGCCACCTTCGCCAAAGTAGATGTAAACATCTTCGAAAACCCGCTCACCTTCCCTACCGTTGAGCCATTTATTGCCTATGTGCGCGCTTCCTTATCCGAAGATCGTAAGTTATGGGGCGATCTTTTCAATGGCGCAGAAGAATTTGAAGAGGTAATGGCAAAAATTACCGCAACTGCCCAGAAAAAATTAGAAAAAGATGGCAACCTGGTTATGACAAAAGTTGTCGGCGGTTTTGTTGGAACAAAATAAGATATCAGACCTAAGCAAAAACAAGATTGGTGTCTTAACTCGACTTTGGCATCTAAATTAGGCAGAATTGCTCATTAAAAATTAGAAAACGAAGATTTCGCAAAAAAACCTGCTTCCAGTATACTTTATCCAAACGACATGAGTCTGGAGGTGCAAAATGGTTCCGATAGTCAAATTCCCAATGATAGTTGAACATTATGCTCATTTTTACGAGGCTGTTTTTTCAAAAGAAGCTTTTATCCAGTTCAAGCGATATCTTAGCGGTTTGCTTGTTTCAGAAAACAAAACCATAACAGGCATCAATCAACTTTTTGTTACAGAGTCAAGGTCCCAAAGTAGCTTGAATCGTTTTTTGGTAAAAGGCTCATTCTCTCTTGAAGCACTTAATCAATCCCGATTAGAGATGTTGGAAAGCGTTCCGCGTACCCGAATAAAACCAACGAAGGGTGTGTTAAGTTTTGATGACACCTTACTAACGCATTATGGGAAGAGTTTTGAGAAAATAGCCCTTTTGTGGGATCACACAGATAATTGCTACAGATGGGCACATAATCTGGTAAGTCTTCATTACAGTGACGAACAAACAGATTATCCAATAGACCTAAAGCTATGGGAACCTGCCGATTTAGAAAAGCTAGAAAAAGGATTGCCTAAAGCTGGTGTCAAATTACGAGAAAGTAAATTCGCCTTGAAAACGGACGACCCGCTCAAATGGAGACAATATCTCATGGGCGTGTGGGGGCGCAAACAGAAAAAACCAGAAGTAGAGGCACTTTATCAAAGCAAGTTGGTAATAGCAAAAATCTTATTGAAGAAATGGGTTAAAAACAACCCTGATTTGAAATTACCTGTTACATTTGATGGCTGGTATACAGAACCTAGTTTTTGCCGTTTTATTGATGAGGTACTAAAACTTCCTTATGTTGGTACTTTAGGAAAAACGGACATACTTTTATTGCACTCAGGAAAACAAGAGGTAGGTCAGTTTGCCGCCAAGTTGAAAGAAGAACGTCTTGAAAAAACAAAAAGAAATCCTGATGCAGGTGTTTTCAAGAAAATTACTTTTCGCTATAAAGGCGAAACAGAAATTTATTATAGTTATTGCCGCACTCACCGTGTATCTGGATTTGGAAAGCAACGTCTAGTCATTAATTACCGTCGAAAAGATTTGACGGATAAACCTACTTTTTTCATCAGCAATCGCCGACGCTGGCAGGCTAAGGGAATTACCCGTATTCGCCGTCATCGCTGGCCCGTTGAAGTCTTCTACGAGGAGAGCAAAGCTGAGGGCTTAGACCAATATCAACTTCGGGACTTTGAAGGCATTTGCCGTCATATTGCCTTTGTCGCCGTTGTTTACAGCTTATTGCGTGCCGCCCAACAAGACACCGTTCTCCGAGACAATCTTCAACGTCAACTCAGGATTATGCTTGAGGGCAGTGCTGTTTTTTGGCGAAAAGCAACAAAAGCTAATAGCTTGTGGGATTTAGCCACAATTATTAGTGTGGGGTTGCTTAAGGGCAAATCTTTGAAGAAAATCATGTTACCTTTCACAAAAGCTGTTTGCGCTTAATTATTTGCCGATTGCTACTTGAAAAGTTTTCCCCAACCCGTTTTGGGCTGGGCTTAGTTAGGCTGTGCCTAACTATAAAACGCACTCGCTTTTTTCTTGTTTTGACACTGTTTTTTGTGCGATTTTCAAGATGCCAAAGTCGAGTCTTAAGTCTAAGGTTTTAAGTCTATGCAATTTTACGGAAAACGAGTCCTTTTTATTGGCGCACACCCTGACGATATTGAACTAGGCGCAGGCGCGCTGATACACAATATATTGCCCCATTGCGATGTGACCTGTGTCACACTCTCTGATAATCAGAAGAATCCTAAACTCCAAAATGTACTTTCTGAACATTATCAGAGCATGAAGGTTTTGGGCGTCCCGCGCGAGAATGTGATTGTAGAAGAATTTGAAACGCGCTATCTTCCTGCTCATCGTCAGGAAGTGCTTGAGTATTTGCTCAAATTACGGCGCGAAATTAAGCCCGATATTATCTTCACGCACAGTGAGGAAGATATTCATCAGGATCACAATGCCGTTACCCAAGAGGCATTGCGTGCATATCGTGGTATCACCGTTTTAGGGTTTGACGTTATGCGTTCCAGCCATGGCTTCTTCCCCAATTTTTTTGTTGAAGTCAGCGAAGAAGATGTCAATAAAAAAATAGAAGCCTTGTCACAGTATAAAACCTATCAAGATAAATATTACTTTGGCGCAGAATTATTGCGTGCAACAATGGTGCGGCATGGCGCGCTGGCAGAAAAATCCTTTGCAGAAGGATTTGATATTCTCAGGATCGTGGGCGAATTCAAAAAATGCATATAAAAAAGCCGAGTGTTTTGAAAACACTCGGCTTTTTCTTTAGTCGCAATCCAGCGGCTGCGCGCGCGGCGCATACAGCTCAACGCCCACATTCTCATATAAAATCAGCGGCTCATAATAGCACCAGAGAGGGCGCGTTACTTTCAAAATCCAGATATTATTTTCAGCAGCGAAAGGTCGCCTTTCATCAAGCAGCGAATCGGTTTGCGGGTCAATTACGATCAATCCAAAACGTTGATCATGCAAGTCTTTATAAAAACTCCCGAGATAAGCCCCCTTTTGAGACATGACCATTTCCATGAGCACATCTTTTTCATATTCTGGGATGAGAGGGATTCCCTCGATTTGCTCGGTGGCGAGAAGGTGTCGCTGCGAAACAAAGAGGACTTCATCCCCAGCATCCGCAACGCGCGTGACCTGAGACTTGATTCCCTTTAAAGAAGCGTTGACTGCGCCTTCATCGTATCCCACCGAACCGCCCCCACGCAGGATAAACCACGCCAAAATAAGGATGGCGGCAAAAAACATCTCGCCCCGTAGATGTTTGGAGACGGTATCCCGCCTAAATTCACGTGTGAACACGGTCGCCCCCACGAGCAAGATGCTGACGAAATAGGCATCCAAATTATGTAAATCTGCTCCCCCGCCAATCTTCACACTAACGACAGATCCGCCCACAAAGAGAACAAAAATCACAGAAAAAATTCCCAGCTTTTGAAGAAAACTCCATCTTTTTTGTCCATAAAAAGCCAAAAACAAAAGTGGTGCAGAGAGGAAAACAGCTCCCCACAAGATGCCTGGCGCATAAGTATTGCCCGGCAAAAGACGATCCCAGAGCAAACGAGAGGCGAGGCTGGTGAAAAACTCATCACGTGCGCCATTGCCTGAAAGTTGAATATAAGCCGCCTGCGAGAGAAAAGCTGTAGCGACGCCCGCAACAAACCACGCAGCAGGGAGCTTGAGATAACGAATGATATTTTTCTTCTCTTGTGGCGTATCAAGAAAACAAATTATCGATGCCAACATCGCAGGGACGGGGAACCAGTTAATGCGACTCATCCCCACCCATACCGAAGCGATGATAATGGCAAGCCACGAACGTTTTATGTGCTGGGGGGAAACGAAGATGAAAATAATGAGCGTCGGAATAAGAAGATGTGCATAAATTGAGCCTTGCACGAGAAAGAGAAATATCCAAAATGAAAAAAGAATAGCGTAAGTTTTATGCTGGATTTTTTTAGACAAGACTGTGCTAACTGCCCCAGTCAGACCAAGGGTGAGCAAAAGAGACCAAGCGCGATACACCCAAATTGGCAGTTTTCCAAAGAGGAAAGGAAAAGAAAAAATAAAGTGAAGCGTAGGATGCAAAATAGGCAAAGGAATATCTTGCCCATAGAGTTTTTTTGCAAAAAATAGCGAGGCATAATAATAGCGGCTGTCGCGCGTCCACCCGATTGCAAAGGGATAATCGGTGATATAGAGACTTGCCAAAACTAATTGATAAACAAGAAGTTGAGCGAGTGCGGCGAAGAGGAGGCTCGTAATCCACGAGAGTTTTCCGCTTTGTTTTTTTGATGCTGTTCTGGCTACACGCAAAAACGATGCGCCAATAAAGGTCTGTATTAAGAAAATCAAAATCTTAATCCACAGACGAGAGCCAATGAGTTTTCCAAGATATGGGTGCAATACAATAAAAGGAAGAATAGCAAGCATTAGGATGAAAAACAAAATTGCGAGCCATTTTATTTTCTCGCCATAACGCAAAAAAGCATCATAAGATGCTTGTATATTTTGAAATCTTTTATTCCACGTAAGAAAAAAAAGGATGCTTGCAAAGATTCCCGTTGCTGCTATAGCAAGAAGAAGCACAAGCCACTTTGGCTGAGATAGAAAAAACCCTTTATCTGCGGCAAGATTTTGAAGATCAAGAATGGCCAAAATACTGGCAATGATAATGCTGCCAAAGAAAGTGCGCCAAAAGGAAGTTTCTTTATTCACAAATCACCTATTGTCTAATATTATTCCACCAACTCATCACTGACTTCATCTACGTTAAGACCATAAGCCCCTGCTTTAAGGACTTTTAATGAAAGTAAGGCACATTTCAAGCGCACGGGACCCAACTCAATGCCAAGAAGTTCGACAATATCATCTTTTGTGAGGGCTTTAACTTCATCAAGTTTTTTGCCATGAATGGATTCTATCAGCAAATCTGCTGCGGCTTGCGAGATGGAGCATCCGTGCCCGTCAAAGGCAGCTTCGGTGACAATATCTGCGTCATTGGTACGAAGAGTGATTTCAATATGATCGCCACAAACAGGATTATCGTCTTCAAAGAAAATATCATGCGGGTCAAGATGCCCACGATAATGGGGTGTTTTATAGCGTTCAATGATTAGTTGTCGATAAAGATCGTCCATAGTTTACTCTTTATTTTTAAACACAAAGGGCACCAAGCGCCACGAAGGAAAAATCTTTTTTCTTTGTGAATCTTTGTGCTCTTCGTGTTTATGTTTTCTTATTTATCCAAAAATTTCTTTTACTATATAAATACCTTCAACAAGTTTATCTACTTCTTCTTTAGTATTGTAGATATAAAAACTTGCTCTGGTCGTGGCTTTCACGCCACAAACCTCGTGCAAAGGTTGGGCACAATGATGACCTGCACGAACGGCAATCCCTTCACCGTCTAAAATTTGGGCAATATCGTGGGGATGAATACCATCCATCACAAAAGAAGCAACGCCACCTTTATCTTTCGCCGAAGGACCAAAAACAGTGACTGTCGGAATCTCTGCCAGTCGCTCTAACACATATTCAGCGATTTCATGCTCATGAGCTTCAACCGCATCCATACCAAGGTTTTGGAGATATTCGGCTGCCGCACCAAAGCCAACCGCTTCGGCTATAGCGGGCGTGCCAGCTTCAAATTTATAAGGGACTTGATTGGTCACGAAAGAGCGCAAATGAACTGTTTTAATCATATCGCCACCGCCCATAAATGGGGGCATCGCGTTGAGTAAATCCATTTTGCCATAAAGTGCGCCAATCCCTGAAGGGCCAAGCATTTTATGTGCTGAAAAGACAAGAAAATCTGCGTCTAAATCTTGCACATCTACAGGCAGATGCGGCACAGATTGTGCGCCATCGACCAAGGTCAATGCCCCAGCTTCATGTGCCAACGCAATAATCTCTTTAGCAGGCGTAATTGTGCCCAAAACATTTGACATCTGCGTAAAGGCAACCAATTTTGGCTTTAATGCCAATAATTTGCGATACGCATCCATGTCGAAGAGAAAATCATCAGTGACGGGCACAAATTCCAGTACTAAATCTTGCTCTTCGGCGAGCATTTGCCAAGGTACTAGATTAGAGTGATGCTCCATCTCTGTCAAAATAATCACATCGCCAGACACCAAATTTTCACGTCCCCAAGTCTTGGCAACAAGATTAATAGACTCTGTTGTATTACGGGTGAAAATCACTTCGCGCGTAGAAGCGGCATTGATCAAACTCGCCACTTGCTCGCGCCCTTTCTCATACATCTCGGTTGATTCTTCTGCCAAAGTATGCACGCCACGATGGATATTCGCGTTTGAGCGGCGATAAAAATCATTCATCACGTCAATAACGGCAGTCGGCTTTTGAGATGTCGCCGTAGAATCTAAATAGATGAGCGACTTAGCGGCACCAATTTTACGCTCAAGAATCGGAAAATCAGCGCGTAGCACGTTCACGTCAAGGGGTGTTTTCGTCATACTTTCTTTTTAGCGGCACGCTTAATTGGGCGAATATCCTTCGAGTTATTGGGGAACCACAAAATCCGATCAGGTACCATCCAACCTTCAGTCAGATAAATATTCATCCTAAACTGCACCGCAACCAATTTCCCATCAACCTGCGCCACAACGCCTTTTACCCATCCGCGTACGCGTTCTTTTTCTTTATCGTCATGATCGCAAAAAACTTCAACTCTATCAGCAACATCATATTCATGCGGTTGCTCTGGACTTCTCATAAAAGCCATAATAATGAACCTCCCGAGGTTTTTTATTTGGGATATAGTACCGCTTCGCGCTTGTATTGGGCTTGCTACCCTTTAAGAAGCGAGAGTCTATCCCGTTTTATTTTCTACTTCAATTTCTCTTTAATCGCTTTCTGAAAGCGTTCACGCACACCCTCAAAAGGGATGCGCTGCATAATTGGGTCAAAAAAGCCCTCTACCACGAGACGTTCGGCATCTTTTTCAGGGATACCGCGACTGAGCAAGTAGAAGAGCGGTTCTGGGTCAATTTTACCAATGGTTGAGCCGTGCGAACAGCGTACATCATCGGCTGAGATTTCAAGCCCAGGGATGGAATCTGCGCGCGCATTTTCGCTCAAGATTAGATTTCGATTTGCCTGATAACCATCTGTTTTTTGTGCGCCAGCGGCAACGAAAACCATGCCTTGCCATACAGAGCGACTGTTTCCTTTGAGCGCGCCCTTGAAAAGCAAATCGCTGGATGTATTCGGCACAAGATGATTTTGCTGGGTATCATGGTCGAGATGTTGCTCGCCATCGGCAAAATAGAAGCCTGACATTCTACCAGATGCGCCCACACCCGCAAGGTCTAAATCGGAGAAGTTTTTGGTTAAGCGACTACCCACTGCACCGAAAACCCAATCCAGGTTGGCATCTTTGCCGATTTTAGCGCGTTCGTGGCTAAAGTTGACAATTTTATCGCCCCAAGATTGTAGTTCTACAAAGCGCAAATTTGCGCCAGCTTCGAGGGTGATTTCAACAATCCCAGCATGCATGGATTCTACGCCATCGGGTGATGCTGCTTCATGGAGATAAGTTGCCGAGGCACCTTCATCTATATAAATAACAAGATGAGAAAGATGTGCCAAGTTTTCGCCCGCGCCCCATAAAATGCTGTGCAAAGGTGCTTCTACTTGCACGCCACGCGGGACGTAAAGCAAAATCCCGTTTTGGGAGAGGGCGGCAGTGAGGGAGGCAAACTTCCCATCTGCGGCGGGGACGACGTTGCCAATCAGTTTTGCGAGGAGTTCAGGATGTTCTTTTTCAGCGGTTTTGAAATCGGTGAAAACAACGCCTTTTTTAGCAATTTCTGGGGCAAGTGAAACTTCCGAACCACCAGCAAGGAGAGTGATTTGCCCACCATGTTGGTCGCCAGCGAGCGGAGCGAGCAATGCTTCGGGGATGGGGGCAAGGTCGTTAAACGCACCTTCGGCAGGGAGCGTGAAAGAATCGAAGGGGATTTTGCGTATATCTGTGCGTCTCCAGGCTTCGTCTTTTGTTGTCGGCATCTGCTCTTCTTTGAACGCCGACCAAGCTGAATTCCGATATGTATCGAGCGGAGAGTTGCTGGGGGCGTTGACCATGTCTTTGGAAAACCCAAATGTTGAGGATGCCACACCACGCTTGCTTCTCACTTTTGTATTTGTTTTTGTCATGTTATATCCAAACAAGATCTGACAGGCTTTGAAAACCTGTCAGGTCTAAATATATTATCCTACAGAGCCTTCCATTTGAAGCTGGATGAGGCGATTCATCTCTACCGCGTATTCCATTGGCAATTCTTTGACAAGCGGCTCAATAAAACCAGAAACAACCATAGTAATGGCTTCTTCTTCGCTAAGGCCACGCGCCATAAGGTAAAAGAGTTGCTCTTCGCCAACTTTCGAGACCGATGCTTCATGACCGATGCTGACATCATCTTCTTCGATTTCAATATAGGGGAAGGTGTCGGTGCGGGAGTTTTTATCGAGAAGAAGAGCATCGCAGACCACACTATTTTTAACATGATGCGCGCCTTTGATGACTTTCACCAAACCACGATAAGAAGATTTACCAAGCCCTTTACTGATAGATTTAGAGGTAATTTTGCTGGTGGTGTGTGGCGCAAGATGGACCATTTTGCCACCTGCGTCTTGGATTTGCCCGTCGCTGGCAAATGCCATCGAAAGGATTTCGCCATGTGCGCCCGGCTCCATGAGGAAGCAGGAGGGGTATTTCATGGTGATTTTAGAGCCAAGATTAGAATCTACCCATTCCATTGTGCCGTTTTCAAAAACTTTGGCACGTTGGGTAACGAGATTATAAACATTCGTTGACCAATTTTGGATGGTCGAATAACGCACGCGAGCGTTTTTCTTGACCACAATTTCAATCACGCCACTGTGGAGGGCATCGGTGGTATATGTTGGAGCAGTACAGCCCTCAACATAATGCACCTGCGCGCCTTCATCTGCGATGATGAGCGAACGCTCAAATTGCCCGATATTGGCACTATTTAAGCGAAAATACGCCTGCAAGGGCAAATCTACTTTGACATTTTTAGGAATATAAACAAAAGAGCCACCTGACCAAGCGGCACCATTTAATGCCGCAAATTTATTATCAGCATAAGGTATAACTGTGCCGAAATACTCTTTGAAAAGATCAGGATGTTTGCGTAAACCGTCTTCAATACTTAAGAAAATAACACCTTGCTCTTCAAGATGCTCAAGAATAGAGTGGTAGACCATCTCTGATTCGTATTGTGCGCCAACACCAGAGAGAAACTTTTGCTCTGCTTCGGGGATACCGAGTTTATCAAAAGTGTTTTTAATATCATCAGGAACATCGTCCCAATCTTTTTCTTGCCCTTCGGTGGGTTTGACGTAATAATAAATATCATCCAAATCAAGGGGGGTAACATCTGGCCCCCACATTGGCATCTCACGCTTCTCATAATGAGCGTAAGATTTAAGCCGATAATCGAGCATCCACTGCGGCTCTTCCTTCATTGCCGAAATTTCTCTTACGATATCAGCATTTAATCCCTTTTGTGCCTTAAAGACATAATTTTCTGGGTCTTTGAAATCGTATTTATCTTGCCCACCTATTTTTTCTAAGGTTTGTGTATCAGACATAATAAACTCCTACCAATAAAAGTTAAGCAACTATAGGCTCTGCGTATTTTTCACGTACCCAGTCGTACCCCTGCTCTTCCAGGCGCAAAGCTAATTCCGGTCCTGCCGATTCGACAATTCGCCCATCAAACATAATATGAACAAATTTCGGTTTAATATAATCGAGCAAGCGTTGATAATGGGTAATGACCATAACGCCTAAATCATCACCAGAGAGCGCATTTACGCCATCGGCAACAATGCGAAGGGCATCAATATCCAAGCCTGAGTCGGTTTCGTCTAAAACTGCAATTTTGGGTTTGAGCGTTGCCATTTGCAAAATTTCAGCACGTTTCTTTTCACCACCAGAAAAGCCATCGTTGAGATAACGTCCCGCAAAAGCATGATCCATCTTCAACATATCCATTTTAGCTTTAAGGGTCTTGCGAAACTCCAGAATGGATATTCCCTTATCGTCTGGATTTTCAGCACGACGACGGGCGTTTAAAGCTGTACGTAAGAAGTTTGCCACCGTAACGCCCGGGATTGCAACTGGGTACTGAAAGGCGAGAAAAAATCCCAATCTTGAGCGTTCATCGGTCGCCAACTCAAGCATATCCTGACCATCAAAAAGAATCTCGCCCTCAGTCACTTCGTAGGCGGGATGCCCCATAATGGCATAAGATAGCGTAGATTTACCCGTTCCATTTGGTCCCATAATCGCGTGAATCTCACCCGCCTTAATTTCAAGGTTTAATCCCTTGAGAATTTCTTTTCCTTCAATACTGACATGTAAGTTCTTGATTGTCAACGTAGACATTAATTCTCCTAAAAGCCTTTCGGCAATACTTTTCTTATTATAATCTGCTTGCTAAGCGAGCGGCATTATAGCACGCGAGGTAGAAAAAGTCAATAATTATGATATTTATCTAGTATATTGACAAAAAAAAAGATGAGCGTTATACTCGCGCTCATATTATGGCAAAAACACGTGACGAAATTCTGCAAGCCCTGCTCCGAAAACCGCGCTCAACCATTAATGATTTGGCTGAGGCTGTTGGGATTAATCCCATCTCGGTGCGCCACCACCTTAACAATCTTCAGGCTGGCGGTCTTATTATTTCTGAGGAAGAGCGTCACGGCGTAGGCAGACCGCGCCTGGTCTATACACTCACAGAAGAAGGCTCAGAAAAATTCCCCACACGCTATTTGCAACTCACGTCTCGGTTGTTGAGTCAACTCAAGGAAACGCTCCCCAATCCCATGGTCAAAGAGTTGTTTTCGCAAGTTGCTATGAATCTTGCCGAAGAATATACAGACCAACTCGAAAATCTCAATGTTGAAGAACGTCTCGACATGATCAAAGAGCTCCTCGCCCAAGAAGGCTTCACCGTTGAGTGGGAGAAATCTGGCGATCAATATCTTATCCATGAAATTTCCTGCCCTTATCATAAAGTTGGACAGAATCATCCTGAAATCTGTTCAATGGACCAAACCATCATCTCTCAGATGCTGGCAGTCCCTGCCGAACAAGTGCAATGCATTCTCAGCGGCGATGAACGCTGTACTTATGTTGTAGAACCTACCAACTTATTAGAAATGGACAAATCAAAATGAGCGAAAAAACAGAAAACGTAAATCTCGTTACCTGGGAGCTTCATGAAACCCATCCCAACCTGGTTGAACCCTTGCGCGAATCTCTTAATAAAGTAATTGACCCCGAAATCGGGATGAGTGTACTGCAACTTGGTTTAATCCGCAAAGTGAGCATTGAAGACGAGATGACCAAAGTTTATATGATCCTTACCACCCCCTTCTGCCCCTACGCTCCCGCCATGATCGAGGCAACCCGCAAAGCTGCCCAGGAAGCCATAGAGCAACCCGCCACCGTTGATATGGGCATGGAACCATGGGACTTCTCTATGATGGAAGATCCCTCCGCGCTAGATTGGGGCATGTACTAAAAGGATGGATGCGAAGCGCACGTGAATTCAACCTGCGTGGCGTTAGTCAACAAAAGTTGAAACAAAAGAAGAAATCTTGTTAAATTTAAAAGCAAAGAGCTGGTTTTAGCAACCAGCTCTTTTTTTGTTATTTTTTCTATCTATTTCTTCACTTGCCTATCATTCATCCTGCTTCCCAGATTTAGCCATGTGCATAGGCGTTGGTCGCTCACCCTCTGCAAAACCAGAGAGCAAAAAGAGGACATTTGTAACATTTCCTCCCACGTTACGCCAACGATGCCGTAAACGAGCTGAGAACATAAGACTGTCTCCAGCTTCCAAATTATAATATTTACCTTCAACTTGATATTCCAACTCCCCACGCAAACAAATCACAAACTCATGTCCTGTATGCACCATTGTATGCGGTCCACTATTGGCACCACTTTCCAAGGTCAGGACAAATGGCTCCATATGTCCAATGAAATTTTCTCCACCTAAACCTTCCCAAGTGCCACGCTGAAAAGGAACCCGCGTGCGCTCATCGGCCTTGCGAAAGACAATTGAATCTTGTTCTACATCTTTACCAAAGAAAGTTGTAATGGGAACACCCATCGCGTCAGCAAGCTTATAAAGAGTACTCACAGATGGTGATGTTTTTTCACGTTCAATCATACTTAACGCATTTGCGGAAAGTCCGCTTTTGCGCGCCAAAGCGCGAATTGACAAATTTCGTTCTGATCTTAATTCGCGCAAGCGCGGTCCTACATTAACAGATAGTGCATCATTTTTATATAATTCCATAGTATTTACCTCTTTTATTGTTGGATTATCCTACCACACTATAGTATATGTGACAATTTTATTATACGACATATCTTATCAAAATAGGCATGTGACATTTATTCACACTGCTTGTGACAAAATATACTAGGTCTCTTGCGCCCAACCTGATAGAGTTAGTTCACATATTCACAAAAGCGAATATGTGAAGGATAAACTATGAGTCTAAAAGACGAAATTCACCAACTGCATGCTCAACTCTGTAACGGACTTGCTGACCCTCTCCGTATTTTAATTTTATACTCACTCGCAGATGGCGCGCGGCACGTTAATGAACTAGCAGAAAAGACCAACGCTCCCCAACCCACCGTATCACGCCATTTGAAGATTTTGCGCGAACGCGGCTTGGTTGCCTCGGAACGTAGCGGGCAATATATCCACTATTCTTTAGCAGACAAACGCGTCATCGACGCGCTTGATCTGCTACGCGCTGTAATGGCAGATGACCTCAGAAAACGCGCCCAAGTTGTGGTCGCGGCAGTTTCAGAATCCACGTCCAACTAAAGGAGTTTTTGCATGAAAACATTTCTCATTCTTGGTGCCGGCACGGGCGGTACGATGGTTGCGAATAAAATGATCGATATTCTCGATATGGAAGAGTGGCGTGTCGTGATCGTTGACCGAGACGAAACACACTATTACCAGCCGGGATTTTTATTCATCCCTTTCGGCACGTATTCACCCGCTGATGTGGTGAAACCGAAGCGTAATTTTCTGCCCCCGCAAGTGGATGTGATTTTCTCAGACATCGAATTAATTGAGCCTGAACAAAATCGGGTCACTTTGGGCAAGGCGAAGAAAAAAATCAATTACGACTATTTGGTCATTGCTACGGGCAGTCATATCCACCCCGAAGAAACACCTGGGTTGGACGATGAAGCCGCATGGATGAAGAATGTATTCCCCTATTACACCCTTGATGGTGCGACCAAGTTGGGCAATTTCTTGAAGTTCTGGAAAGGCGGGCGGATGGTATTGAATATCACCGAAATGCCGATCAAATGCCCCGTTGCCCCGCTAGAATTTCTCTTTTTAGCAGATTGGTTCTTCCATGAGCGTGGTATTCGCGACAAAGTAGATATTAGCTTCGCTACGCCGCTCTCTGGAGCTTTTACAAAACCACGCGCATCTTCTATTTTGGGCGGGATGCTGGAAGATAAAAATATCAACCTGATACCCGATTACAATATCATGGAAGTAGATCATGGCAAGCAAGTAATTCGCTCTTATGATGAGACCGAGATTGGTTACGATGTACTCGTGACCATCCCCACCAATATGGGTGCGGAAGTGATTGGTAACTCTGGTATGGGCGACGAACTCAACTTTGTACCAACCAATAAACACACCCTGCAAACCGACAAATGGGAAAACGTGTGGATTATCGGCGACGCGGGCAACGTCCCCGCTTCTAAGGCTGGCTCTGTAGCCCACTTTATGCTCGATATTTTGATTGAAAATATCCACCGAGATATGGAAGGCTTAGAGCCGCTCCCTGATTTTGATGGACATGCCAACTGCTATATCGAATCTGGGTTTGAGAAAGGTGTGCTGATTGATTTCAACTACGATGTAGAGCCGCTTCCAGGCAAATTCCCCCTTCCGGGCTTTGGCCCCTTCTCATTGCTCAAAGAATCCTATGCCAATCACTGGGGCAAAATGATGTTCCGCTGGATGTATTGGAATATCTTGCTCAAGGGCGGCGAAATGCCCTTTGAATCTCAGATGAGTATGGCTGGAAAATGGGAATAGGAGCATAAGATGACTGCTACTGCTGAAAGCCCCATCACTCAAGAACAATTTTCCCAGCTTATGGAGAAAATGGATCGCATTGAATCTCACATGGCAAAGCAACAACGCCGTCAGCAAGAGATGGAAGAGTTGCAACGCGACCTAATTCCCATTGGCAATCATATGTTCAAGCTGGCTATAGATGAATTGGCTGAAATCGGCTCAGAATTTCAAGCCGAAGATCTTTTCTTCTTGGTCAAAAGAGTTTTGCGAGACACACATCTGCTCATCAAGTTGCTAGACCAACTCGAAAATGCGATGGAACTCAGTGATGATATGCAAATGCTGGGTAAGCAAATCTTCAATCAGGGTGTCCAAGAACTAGACCGATTAGAGCGTGAAGGCTACTTTGCCTTCGCTCGTGAAGGTTGGCAGATCGTGGAACGCATCGTGACCGAGTTTGACGAAGGTGACGTAAAAGCTCTCGCTGATAATGTTGTGGTCATTCTCAAAACCGTCAAAAATATGACCCAGCCTGAAATTATGGCAATCGCCAATCAAGGCGTGGATGCCATCCGCGAAGTTCCTGATGCAGACGAGAAAATATCGACCTTCAAACTAATCAAAGAAATGGGCAATCCACAAGTTAAACGTGGTATGTCCCGTATGCTCAATTTACTCAAAGTTATGGGCGAAACGCCCGCACAATAAATTAGGAGAACCAAATTATGACCGCATTAGATAATATCACCCTGAACGACGAAGGCTTCATGACCGACCCTACACAATGGACAGAAGAACTTGCTCCCGCCCTGGCAGAAAAAGAAGGCATCACGCTCACCGATGCGCACTGGATAGTAATCAACTTCTCTCGCGAAACTGCTGTAGATTCTGGAGCCGCTCCTACCCTGCGCCAAATCACCAAAGGTGCTGGCGTAACCACAAAAGATTTATTTAAACTTTTCCCCAAAGGACCAGCCAAAAAAGTTGCCAAGATTTCAGGACTTGGTAAACCCGAAGGCTGTGTCTAGAAGACTTAAGACCTCAGACTTAAGCACACTGAAACCTGATGCCTAAGTCTGAGGTCTCCCTAAAAAAGGAGTTCTACAATGTCAGAAGAAAAAAACCGACACATTGCGTTTATTTGCTCAAAAGGCGATCTCGATATGGCATACCCCGCCCTCATCATGGGCTGGGCAGCTCTCGGCGATGGTATAGATGTCACCATCTTTTTCACCTTCTGGGGGCTTGATTTAGTCACAGAAAAACGGGTAGACAAACTCGAAATTGCCCCCGTAGCCAACACCAGTTTCAAAATGAGCATGATGGGCTTGCCAACTGGCAACTGGGGTATCCCCAATATCATGGGCATCATCCCTGGTATGTCCGCATTTGCCACCTGGTTCATGAAAATGAAAATGAAAGCACTCGGTGTTCCTCCTGTGCGCGAGTATATGGAAATGCTCTCAGATGCTGGCGCAAATATGTACGGCTGCAAAATGACTGTCGACATGTTCGACATCAAAGACGAAGATTTCTTGCCTTGCATCGACAAGGTTGTCACCGCCTCCGATTTTATGGATATGACTGAAGGTGCGCAAATCGTTTTCATCTAATTTTTGGAGGGATGAAGAGCCGCGTCGCACGTGTTTTTGGCTTGCTTGCCATTAATAAGCAGATGCCTATCCCCAGCTTAATTACAATAAAAAAAGCCTCTCATTTTGTGAACTGCACCCCAAAAGGTGGACAGGTAATAAAAAGAGCCTAGTGAGTTAGTCGAACAGACTCCTTCGTTGTGAAGGGGTCTGTTTTGTTTTCAATTGTATCCTTTCATA
>Ga0233437_1003861_pt1 | contig 18808 bp, 16 predicted proteins | sample SI_122_August201_FD_182714 | JGI IMG/M metagenome (GOLD analysis project Ga0233437, IMG submission 182714) | Seawater microbial communities from Saanich Inlet, British Columbia, Canada - SI_122_August2016_200_MG | ecosystem: Environmental > Aquatic > Marine > Inlet | place: Canada: British...
GAAAAAAATAAATCATCATATTATTTAATAGCAGACTGTCCGGCTCCACCAGCTGACATAATAGTCATGCCCTTTTGTTGATCAGGAAATAATAAGCCTAAGAAAATAAATAGAAGCGGAATCGCTGAATTTATTTCAAAGCGTTTCTATAAAAAGAAAATTTATTTACCTTTGCACACCATTGTCCGATGGTGTAATTGGCAACACATCTGGTTTTGGTCCAGAAGAGTCCAGGTTCGAGCCCTGGTCGGACAACAGGAAGAAGCCCTAACTATCTATTTATTAGATTTTTGGGGCTTTTCTTTTTGACCTTGCGTACACCCTGCGCACACAAAATGAAACTTTCCTCAATTAAAGAACACTCTTTTTAAAGATACCATTTCTGGAGGTCATTAACCCCATTTTCTGGGGTAGAAATATATCAAGGCTTGGTATTACACCAGAAATTGATGTGTTGCCAAACATTGATACTGTTTTCCGATATAATAATTACCTTAGCAGGTAAGGAAGGGTGACTGGTATATCATTTATGAATGATACCGGTCACTCTACGTTTTAAACCCAAACTGAATGACCCAAGTAACGCAAGATCAAATCAACTCTGTTGCATGGAAGGCCTGTGATACCTTCAGAGGTGTTGTAGATCCATCAGAGTACAAGAATTATATACTTACATTCCTGTTTATCAAGTACCTTTCTGATGTTTGGAAGGACAGGAAGGAGTTCTATGAGAAAGAATATGGAGGAAATGAGATCCGTATTAAAAGAGCCCTGGAGCGTGAAAGATTTCAAATGCCTGAAGAAGCATCATATGACTATCTCTACCGTCACAGGAATGATGATAACGTTGGAGAGCTTATCAACATGGCTCTCACAAAGATTCAAGATACTAACAGGGGTAATTTAGAAGGTGTTTTCCGTGATATAGACTTTAACTCATCCAGAAACCTGGGAGACACGAAAGATCGTAATGTAAGATTAAGGCACCTGATTGAAGACTTTTCTAACTCAGCTCTTGACCTTAGGCCATCAACGGTAGGCAATGGAGATATCATCGGTAACGTGTACGAATACCTGATATCACATTTCGCCTCGGATAGTGGCAAAAAAGGTGGCGAATTCTATACCCCGGCTGAAGTCTCAGAGCTAATTGCGATGTTAGTCAAACCCAAGGCAGGAGATCGTTTATATGATCCAGCATGTGGTTCAGGTTCTCTACTCATCAAGGTAGCTAATCAGGTAGGTTCAGATAACTATTCCATCTACGGACAAGAATCCAATGGGAACACTCACAGTCTCTGTAAGATGAATATGTTCTTGCACGGATTAGATAACGCTCGTATAGAATGGGGTGACACAATTAGGAATCCAAAGCTCCAGGAGAATGATGAGTTGATGCGATTCGACATTGTGGTAGCTAATCCTCCTTTTAGTTTAGATAAGTGGGGAATTGAGACCGCTAAGGGCGACCGTTTTAGAAGGTTTGAGCGTGGAGTACCTCCAAAGAGTACAGGTGACTTTGCATTCATTTCACATATGATTGAAAGTTCAGTTCCCGGAACCGGCAAGGTTGGAGTTGTTGTGCCTCATGGCGTATTATTCCGTGGTGGTGCTGAAGGTAAGATAAGGACCAAACTGATTGAAGAGAACATACTTGAGGCGGTCATTGGACTACCCTCTAACCTATTCTTTGGCACTGGTATTCCAGCTGCAATTCTTCTGTTTAATCGTGGTAAGCAAACCTCAGATGTGCTTTTCATAGATGCATCAAGAGAATTCCTGGAAGGGAAAAATCAGAATAAGCTGAGACCAGAGGACCAGAAGAAAATCTTCAACACCTACGACCTTTGGCAAACCACAGACAAGTTTAGTTATGTAGCGCCCCTTGAGGAGATCATAGAAAACGATTTTAATCTGAATATCCCGCGCTACGTTGATACATATAAAGAAGAAGAAGAAATCGATATAATTAAGGCTCAAACTGACATTGATAACATCAATAAAGAACTCCAGATTATTGAGACAAAAATGTCTTCATGTCTAACAGAACTTTTTCAGGATGAATGATAGAAACTGGATAAGCACTCGGCTTGGTAAAGAAGTCCAATTACATGGAGGAGGCGCATTCCCAAGCAAAGACTCTTCGGAAGATGGGATACGTTGGTTAAAAATTGCTAACGTAGGTATAAATACAACCAAATGGGATGTACAGGATTATTTGCCTGATAATTATCTTGAGCTATTCCCTCAATTCTTGCTTAATTCTGGTGATGTAGTAATGGCTTTGACAAGGCCGATATTAAACAACAAGCTGAAAATAGCGAGATTAAATGAAGCTGATGTACCTTCATTGTTAAATCAGCGAGTTGGGAAAGTTATTACATCAAAAGACAATGACATCTCTTTTATTTACTACCTATTGCAGTCATCAGAGATTGTCTTCAGACTCCAGCAAGCAATGGCAGGCACTGATCCTCCAAATTTGGGTTATTCGACTTTCAAGAAAATACCTATTACACTCCCCCCTCTCCCCGAGCAACGCAAGATCGCTGAGATCCTCTCCACCTGGGACAAGGCCATCAAGAAGCTCGACCAGCTCATTGAGAAGAAGAAGCTGCTCAAGAAAGGGCTTATGCAGCAATTACTTACTGGGAAGAAGCGGTTTCCGGGGTATATGAAGCCTTGGAAGGAAGTTAGGTTAGGTGAAATTGGAGAATTAAAGAATGGTATTAATAAGGATAAGGAGTTCTTTGGGGAAGGATCACCCTTTGTTAACCTGCAGGATGTTTTTGGTGTGTCAGCTATAACAAAAATACCAAAGGGGCTTGTAAAGACGTCTCAAGCAGATAGAATTAACTACGGACTTAAAAGAGGCGATGTGCTGTTCATTAGATCCTCTGTCAAACCAACAGGGGTGGGTCTGACAGCTGTGGTAGACTTCGATTTGGAGGAAATTGTATTCAGTGGCTTTTTAATTCGTTTTCGTATTTATCCTGAACTTATTGATTTCGGGTTTCGTAGATATTGTTTCAGTTCTGATAAGTGTAGAAATGAAGTACTGAGAAAAAGTACAGTTAGTGCGAATACTAATATTAACCAACAATCGCTGATGAAAGTACCTCTTTTATTACCTTGCTTGGAGGAACAAGCGAAAATAGCTGAAGTATTATCTTCTTGTGATTATGAGATTGAACTCATTCAAAATAAGAGAAATATAGTTTTCGATCAAAAAAAGGGTCTCACGCAGCAATTATTAACAGGCAAAATAAGGACAGTACATGAGTAATAAGACATTCAACTTTTATTGCGATGAGAGCACTCATTTACAAAATGATGGAATGCCATTCTTCATACTATCATATGTTTCTTGTCCATATAAGGATCTTAAAACCCATAAGATAGCAATCAAAGGAATCAGAGAAAAACATTCATACAAAGGAGAATTCAAGTGGTCAAAAATCTCATCCAAGAAGGAGCTGTTTTTTCAAGATATCATTAACTACTTTTTCAGTAGTTCACTAACATTTAGGGCCATAATAATAGATAAGTCCTCCATCAATATTGATTTATCTGACAACTCATACGAGGACTTCTATTTCAGAATGTATTACCAGTTAATTCATCATAAATTGGACCTGGAAAACAAGTACAACATATATTTTGACATAAAGGACACCAGGAGCTATATTAAGCTGGACAAGCTACATGAGATTTTACATTGGAATGCGTCCATAAGAAGTTTTCAGTTTATACACTCATACGAATCATCAATAATGCAAATTACTGATTTGATAATGGGTGCTGTAAATTACAAATTAAGGGGCCTAAACAAAGTTCAATCAAAGCTGAACCTAATAAGTCAAATTGAAGAAAACTGTGGATTCTCACTTTCCAGTACAACGTCAAAAGAAGCTGAGAAAATAAACCTGTTCCATATAAACTTGAGAAAATAATGCCTACGAACCTTTTAAAAGTTTATCCAGCATTATTGGAGCTGAATGATTTGAACATTACTCAAAGGAATGAATCACTGCAAAGGATCTTTGAAAGAGATGTTGCAAACAATTCCCAATTCAAGTTTAATGGCAAGAAAATAAGACCATTGAAGGTGGAAGGTGTTGTTGATATGGAGGTCTTGTTTAAGCATTTGACAACTGAAGAAGATGAAGATGAGACAGGGATAAAACTTGGATCCAGATCTTTTGATATTCACAGGTCAAACAGACTTCATTTTATTAAACCACATATCGATGATAAGATTGAGGATAGTATTAGACTGTTTAGTTATAATGATCGGAAAGAAGGAAGGACTTACACGAGAACCTACATATACAACCTTAAGGAAAAATATGTGATTGTGCTTGAATCGCAAAGATCCAATACAGACTATTACCTTCTTTCAGCTTATTATTTGTATAAAGAATGGGGGGAGAAAGCAATGAAGAAAAAGTATAAAAATCGATTGCTCGATGTATATTAAAACGCAAAGCCCGGTGTATATCAAGATACATCGAGCTTCGAAACTCCTTCTTCCTATTCAGGAAAGATGAGCAGTACAAAGATATAATTTTATTTTATATATAAAAACAATATACGTGCCAAACTTTTTGATTCAAAGATATTTATAGCATGACACCTACCTTTCTCGAAGACCATATCAGCCAAATTCCGGCCCTTCTTTTCCTTCAGAAGATTGGCTATAGCTACCTCACTCCAGATCAAGCTATAGACTTTAGGGATTCGAACAGAAATGTCATTTTGGATCAAGTGCTTGTAGAACAACTCAAGAAGCTCAATCACTTCACCTACCGAGATCAACCTCACACGTTCTCAGAGCAAACCTTCCAGTTAGCTCTCAATGACATCAAACGCTTCCCCATGAATGAAGGGCCTATTAGGGTGAACGAGAAGGTCTTTGACTTCCTCACTCTGGGCACAAGCTATGAGCAAACTATTGATGGAAACCGGAAGAGCTATAGCTTCAAATTTATTGATTGGCACAAGCCTGAAAATAATGTCTACCATGTGACAGAAGAGTTTGAAGTAGGAAGAGTCGGCCGCCCAGACACCTACCGTCCTGACGTCGTACTATTCGTTAATGGTATCCCTCTGGTTGTAATAGAGTGTAAAAGACCCGATCTCGATGATGATCCTTTGTCGCAAGCCATCTCACAGCACCTTCGAAACCAAAAGGAAGATGGGATTCCTGATCTCTACAAGTACTCCCAGTTGCTACTTTCAGTGTGTGCTGACCGAGCGAAATATGGGACTGTTGGGACAAAGGAGGAATTCTGGTCGGTATGGAAAGAACAAGAAAATGTTGAGGAGAAGCTAAGTCAAATAAAGAATACTACACTCGCGGAAAACGAAATGCAGTCTCTTTTCGGACCTCGATTCAACTACGTCCGCCACTTTTTCGATGAACTTGAAAAGAGTGAAGTGGCAGTAACCGATCAGGATAGAACTCTGTATGCTTTGTGCAGACCAGAACGGCTACTGGATTTAACCTATCGCTTTACACTGTATGACGCTGGGATAAAAAAAGTTGCACGGTATCAACAGTTCAATGCAGTTAAGAAAACACTTGATCGCGTTAAGTCAACGGTAGCAGGTCGAAGGCAAGGTGGAGTTATCTATCACACGCAAGGCTCTGGGAAATCACTCACGATGGTGATGATGGCTAAATCTCTTGCCTTGACAATACCTGATACGAAGATCCTTATCATTACTGACCGCATCGACCTTGATGGACAGATCTGGAACACCTTCAAAGATTGTGGTCTGGAAGACAGACTCAAGCAAGCTACCTCTGGTAAGAACCTTCTAAAGATCCTCAAATCAAACAGGGCTTCTATCATCACATCCCTTATCGGGAAGTTTGAAACCTTGCTTGAAAAAGAAGACTTCCACGATACTTCTCCAGACATATTTGTTCTTGTTGATGAATCCCACCGTAGTCAGTATGGGATTGCCAATGAAAAGATGCAGCAGGTGCTCCCAAATGCCTGTTATATTGGTTTCACGGGAACACCCCTACTTAAAGCTGAGAAGAACACCGCTAACAAGTTTGGAGGCTTCATCGACAAGTATACAATTCTACAGGCCGTTGAGGACGGTGCAGTTGTTCCATTAATCTACGAGGGTCGTGAGGCTATTCAGGATGTGAATCAGAAACCATTAGACTCTTTCTTCGACAAGATCTCAGAGCCCCTAACAGAATATCAACGAGCTGACCTGAAGAAGAAATTCGCCAGGGCAGATCAACTGAATGAGGCGGAACAGAAGATTCAGGCTATTGCCTTCGACATTGTAGAGCATTTCACGGAGAACTGGCAAGGATTAGATGGAGTCAAAGCTCAGCTAACAGCTTCAAGCAAGCTCATGGCTATTAAGTTTAAGCAATTCTTTGACCAGATCGGTCGGGTATCCACAGAAGTGTTGATTTCTGGTCCGGATACTCGTGAAGACAACACAACTGTTTACGAGGAACTGGATAAGGAACTTGTACAGAAGTTCTGGGGAAACATGATGAAGCGCTTTGGTACGGAGGAGAAGTATAACAAAGACCTCATCAGCGCCTTCAAAAACAGCGAGGAGCCTGAGATCATTATTGTCGTAGATAAGCTCCTAACAGGCTTCGATGCACCTAACAACACTATCCTCTATATTGCACGATCTCTCAAGGAACACAACTTGCTTCAAGCCATTGCCCGGGTCAACCGTTTAAACACGGCCAAGGATTATGGCTATGTGGTCGACTACTACGGAGTACTTGGAAATCTGGAAGAAGCTCTGGAAACATACACCGCCCTGGAGGGATTTGAACCGGAAGACATTCAGGGAACACTCTCGAGTGTGAAAGAAGAGATTGATAAGTTGCCTGACCTACATGCTCAGGTTTGGGATCTCTTCAAATCCCTACCCAATAAGCTCGACATTGAAGCCTATGAGCTTCTGTTGGCCGAAAAAAAGATCCGCCAAGAGTATTACACACGGATGAATCGGTATGCGCGAAAATTAAAACTGGCGCTCTCAACGCATTCATTCTACGAAGAGGTTTCAAAGGAAAAGATCGATACCTATAACAAGGATGCGAGGTTCTTTGCAAAACTTCGCAAGGCAGTACAGGGCAGATACTCTGATACAATAGATTACAAACAGTACGAAAAGCAGATCCAGAAGCTCATCGATCATCATATCTCAACAGACGAGGTAATCCGGCTAACCGAACAAGTCAACATTTTCGATAAAGAAGCATTCGAAAAAGAGCTGGAAAAGGTAGAGTCCACGGCAGCAAGGGCTGATACGATAGCCAGTAGAACAGCAAAGCACATCGCCGAGAAGATGGACGAGGACCCAGTGTTCTACACCAAGTTCTCAAAGATGCTCAAACAAGTGATAGAGGACTTTCATGCTAAGCGTCTGAGTGATCTGGAGTATCTTAAAAAGACCGCCGATATTAAAAACAGTGTAGCCAACTACGTAGACCACGAGATCCCTGAAGAGCTGCGAGCCAACGAACCAGCCCAGGCATATTTCAGGGCAGTTAATCACACCTTTAAAGAGAAGGAGCTCGAATTATCACCAACGGTACAAATACAGTTGGCAACAAAGATTGATGAGATTATTAACGAAAACTTAATCGTTGACTGGAAATTCAAAGACAACGTAATTAACCATATGAGTCTTGCAATTGAAGATTATCTTTGGGCTCTTGGTGGAGAGGCTGGATTTGAAGTCACTGAAGCATTGTTAGATGAGGTAATTAAAACTGTAGTAGAAATTGCAAAAGCTAAATATTAGACTGAAAGAGGGGCAGGTAGAATTTCATGGGAACGCTATTCCCTTAGAGCTTGTTGAGTCCAATCGCAAAACAGTGGGATTGACAGTCACCCCAGACATGAGAGTGGTCTTGAGAATCTCTCAGGGCTTGTCCACCGAGGAGCAACAAAGATTCCTGGACAGGAAAGAATCATGGCTTTACAAACAGCTCTTATACTTCGAACAGTTCCATCCCCGGCAAACCATTAGAACTTGGCAGGCCGGTGAGACACAATTCTTCCTGGGCAAGGAATACCGACTCAAAATCGAAGAAAGCAAGCACTGGGCAATTACTGTAGGCAAAGAATATATATTGATCCTCACTCCTTATCCTGAGAGAGTAGATCTCATTCAATCTCACTACCGTCAGTGGCTAAAGAGTCAAGCTGAAGAGCTGTTCATCAAACTTCATTACAAGCTACAGAAGAGTAATGAACAAAAGTTAGGCTATTGGCTTGATCCTCCGGAGGTGAAGTACTTCAAGTCCAAGTGGGGCACTTACGATCCTAAGACAAGAAAATACACGATGAACTATATGCTCATGCAGGCTCCACTGAGATCTATTGAGTATGTAATTCTACACGAAGTTTGTCATGCCAAATATCTTAACCACGATAGATACTTCTTTAACCTACTAACGTCAGTGGAGCCTTCATGGCGAAAATGGAAGGATAGGATGGAAAGGATGTTGGCTTGAGTGTTTCGTCACTTTTTACTGACTTATATAAGCGCTACATGAAAAAAATGACGAAAACAACATTAATACGCTGTATCCCATTGAAATAGTATTTATGACAATTACTCGAACTCCAGATTATACTATCCCAAAGGACAAGGATTACCTTAGCGAATGTGATGACTTCATATTTGAACGTGGAATCTACCATAAGCAAGGTACCGGAATAGGAGCCACAACAAAGGAGATGTGGGAGCAGCGACATTCAATCCTTATCTTCCCCAATAAAAGTATTGCTAAACTGAAAAGTGAGACTCCACATGATCCCAAGCTCAATGTCTTTTTTCAGTACGTAGGCAGTGGAGAGAATAAAAAAGAAACTACTTCCAATGAACAGGTATCAAGTCACCACAGGAGGACCTCAGGGTTCACTAAGTTTTTTGTGGTTGCTGACAGCCTACCTAAGGTATTCAAAGCTATCGGTGAAGAAGAAATCTTTAAAAAATACTTCCTGCTTTTCGATGAAATAGATAAGTATCAGGATCAATCCACATTTCGGCCGGCTCTTGAGAAGGCGATAGATTTTTTCTTGGATCCAAGGTGTAATGGATGTCTCCTAACTGCAACCATCAAACATTTTAGTAATCCTTCTCTTGGAGAATATTTACCTGCCGTAATTAGTAAAGAAGAAGAACAAGATAAACTGAAGTTAACAGGTCGAGCCTTCGACAACTTGAAACAGATTGGACAGAGACTTGACGAGCTATCTCATGAGAATCCGCAGAAAAAGTTTGTTATAGCCCATAAATCCGTCGATGCCCAGTTAGCAATCATATCACACTTATTAGACCAGAACAAACAACACTGTAAGATCCTATGTGGATCACAAGCAAAGTCAAAGGCCAAGGACTATTACGGTGAACTGAAAGATGGACAGCTACCTGGAAGATTTAATTTCATAACGTCAACATATTTCTCTGGAGTAGATATGTATGAAGAGAGTATTTTGCTTATGGTGAGCGACAGAAATAAAACCTTTTCTCCACTAACCGAGAAGGAAGTAATTCAGATCTATGGAAGAGGGCGTAATGGGTGGCGACAAGCACACCTGTTAATCAATATTGAGTGGGCCAAATTTGTTAAAGTAGATCCATGCAACTTAATCGACAGGGCAGAAAAACTAAAACCAATCCTATCTAATCTACTTTCAGAGATAAAGACTGTTGCGGAGTTGGACAACAGCGCCGAAGAGATCCTTAAAGCAACAATCGTTCCTATTAAGAAATGGAATGTGCAGCTTATTAGGGTTAACAAGGAAAATATACCAGATATAGCCCATTTCCCTATAGATCAGTATACCTCCTGGAACAATGACATGAGTCAACTGTACTCGTCGCTAAAGTCATTTAAAGAAACGTTAGGTAAAACATTTTCCTTTACTTTTCACGATGGGAAACCTACCCCCGCTGACAACTCATTAGACCTTCTTAATGAATACATTGATACTCTCATCAAAGGTAAGGCCAGAGATTCAAATACTAAAACTGAAAAGAAGATCTATGCTCTTTGGGATTTCGTAAAGACCTACCTACAAGACCCTAATGAGCTCAAAGAATTCCTTCATACAACTATCGACTTGATGCCTAAGGAGGCTATAAAGGCAATGGGAGAGCTACTGTTTGAATCACTCAACGATAGTCATCCTCTTATCGCCCAGATGGTTTCTGCCCTACATACTGAGAAAGTATTTTCGGCTAATGAAATGAAGACTGAGATTATAGCACTTAAATATTTTGAAAACGGAGTTCCCCCAGGGATAACGGTTAATGATATTATAAATATGTGCTTCGAAGTTGGTTTAAATGCAAAAGATGGACGAAAGAATGGGAAGAAGATTGTAGGGCGTAAAGAGAGTGGATATAGTATAACTCCGACAAATCCCAAGGCACCTATAATTAATCGAATTGAAGAACTTGGACTGGCTTATCAGAAGATTAGTATGTGAGTGTTGATTCATGCTTACCACCCAACACTAAGCCCTTACCTATCACTCAGGGAGCAATGGCATTAACTAACCTTACTCTATAGATCTATTTTGGTTGTAGACTCATTTTGAAGTTTGATCTCAGTGGCAAAACCTAATTCTACATATGTTCTCTAATTTCAACACCTCTATAAACATCAATCATAGAGAAACTTAAAGCACATTGTTAACTAATCCTTGAACTGATGCATCCTTGATAGTATCAACATGTTATTATATAGTCTTTTATGGAATGTGTGAATTATAACCATAGACATTTATTCACAACTTTACTGATCCTTCAATTATAAGAAAGTATTTTCCTGAGGTCCGGTTAACTGTATTCAGATTCTAAGCCATAGATTAATTATCTGATCCAATTTCACAAGATACCTGGAGACCAACAACCTTTTTTATGCTTTCTTTCCACTTGACTTTTTGGAATTTGATTAGAGCAGTATAAATAGAATTAATATTATGAGGATCAGCTTGCCATTCAACTAATTCCCGAGCTTGAGAGATCGTTTCAGGATCATGGTAACCATTTGTACTAATTCTTTTCATTAGCATATTAGCCTTACCAATCCATAGTGAATCGCTGACATATGGATAAAGTTTATGTACTAAATCAACTATCTTGTTATCAAGAAAGGGCTCACAGGAGACACTGGTGTTAAAACCATTGTTGAAAGCGAGTTTAAGACAATCAAATCGTTCTGAAAATTCGGGGGCACCTGGCTCCCAAAATTTCAATGCTTCATCATCCATTGATCCAATAGTAAAGCGAAACAATATGTTTTGCTTATAGTCTTTAAACTCTTGACAAAGCCTATGCACACATACCAAGTGTGGTTTTGTTACTATCAACACATTATTCCCTACAGTTAAGAGTTTGGAAATAACTAATATTGCTTCTTCTAATACAATTGGCGTAATATCATGTGAAGAGGGCACCATTACTTGGCCGTCAAAACATTTGTAATTCTTCTCTACTGCTTTTGTTCTAATCACCTCTTTATGCCAAGTCTGAGGCGATTTCCGTCCAAAACGGATAGCCATCTCCTGGCTATAGCAATATTTACAATTATGAGAACAACCATCAACAAAATTGACATTCGCTACAGCCCACTCTTTTGTACCAAACACTTGTTTACTCACAACCACCTCCCATTGAATATCAATTATCCTTAAAGAAACGAATTTTAACCTTATCAGCCATCGTAGATCTACCCAATCTCATCTGCCTATGCGCCCTATCGGTTTTAGCCAGTATTAAGAATGTTACCACATCAGGATAAAAAACGTTACCACCTTTCAAATTTGTGATAAAACTCTAATCTTTCGTTTCTTGAAAGATTAGCAAAATGAATTTCACCTTCATCTGCCATCATTGTGGTCAATCTATACTACGTGATCCCCGTATAAAGAAACAGAAGTATTGTTCATCACTGAACTGTCAAAATGCACGCAAGCGTTTATTTGACATGAAGACCAGCTCAACGCCAAAAGGTAAATCATTAAAGAAGGATCGTAATAAACGATGGCGTGATACCAGTCCGGCACATGAGTATCAGAAACAGTACCGTTTGAATCACCCTGAGTATGTAAAGTGCAATCGAGAGATGCAGATTGAACGTAATAGAAACGGCCAAAAAGATCCGTCATCAATAATTGTAAAGACGGACGCGATACTTCTACAGCCCTTGCGTGATGGGGTCTATGCGGGTTTTAAGGTAAAAAAAGGAAAGATTGTAAAGACGGACGCGTTAATGCTTCAACTGCAGGCACAGACTAGTGTGAAGGCATTTTCACTACTAAATTCTGGTTAATTGTAAAGACGGACACGTTCGTTTAATAAAAACCGGCCCTCTACATTTACCTGCAGTAAAAAAAGCAGAGCAGATGAGCCCCAGAATCGAAGAAATTCCCTTATCAAAATTTGATCTTTCCTTATCAGATATGCGTGTTATGAATATAGTACGTGTTGCTCACCTTGAGAAATCAATGCGTAAGCATGGACAGCTGCAGGCTGTTGTTGCCCGCCTGTATAATGGGAATTTCCAGATTATAGATGGATTTAAGAGACTATATGTTGCACAGGATCTGATGATGGAGACTCTTGAGTGCCGCGTATTGGAGATCGATTTATGGCAGGCAAAGGTTTTGCTTTTGAGTTACAACCATTCTAATCAGTCGATGCAGGTGTGGGAGGAAGCCGTGGTGTTAAAGGATCTTCAAAAAAATCATGATCTTGATCAGGGACGCCTGGCCAGCTTGACTGGTTACAGCCCTTCGTGGGTAAGTCGCCGTCTGGGGTTAATCGACAAGATGGATGAAGGGATCTCGGTTGAAATCAGGATGGGCACTCTTACGAGCTCTCATGCGCGTGCGCTTATACGCTTGCCGCGCGGCAAACAGAGTAAAGTGGCCCGTGTTATTACTACCCATGGTTTTTCCAGTCGCCTGAGCAACACCTTGATTGATGTTTTTTTGGCAGCTAAGGATGAGTCTGAGCAGCGTGATATCCTGGCTCACCCGTATAAGGCACTCGAAAAGAGAGCCCCGGGGGAAATTGCAGAATGCTATGATCCACGGCTTTCGAGTTATGCCAATGACCTGGTAAAATCAATGAAAAGGGTCACCCAGTCAGTTCAAATCCTGCTTTCACGCTTGGATGACGATCGCCTTGGTGAGTTAAACCCGGCGGAGAATATGATTATCACCCCTGGCTTTAAGAAAGTCTTAAGCTATGGAAAGAAGCTGACCAAGGCCTCCAAAGAATTACAAACCCCGAAATAATGATATCCGGATGAAAGATGAGGATAAAGAAAACAAAGTAATCACTCTGCATGGCTTGGGATGGCCCATTCGCAGGATCTCCCGTGAGCTTAAAATATCTCGCAAACGAGTGGATCGTTTACTGGCATCAAATTCCAGCGTGCGTGATGCCACCCCAAAAGAGGTAATCAGAGTAAAAAACAGACGCCCGAGCAAGCTTGATCCCTACAAGGAATTTATTATTGAGTTGTTGGAGAAATACAGTGATATCACGCATCAGCGTGTGTATGAGCATCTGAAGGAGAAGGGTTTTGACGGCGAAATTACGATCCTCAGGAATTATCTGAATAGTATCAGGAAAGTGGCATCAAAATCGCCTATCAGGATGGTAGAAACGCTACCAGGTCAGCGGGCTGCACATGACTGGAGCGATTACAATATCACCTTTACCCTCTCCGGGAAAACCGAGCAGGTAACTTTTTTTAGTTATATCCTTTGCCACTCCCGCAGGCAGTACATCGATGTGGTGGATGATAAGAAGCAAAAGACTCTGCTAGGCTGTCTTATTAATGCCTTTATCTACCATGACGGGATACCCCATGAGATCAAGAGCGATAACCAGAAAGCCTGCGTAGACCGCTGGGAAATAGGCCATGCGGTGTTCAATAAAAGATACCTTGAGTTTGCGACTCATTACCAGTTCCGACCCCTGACAATCACTCCCGGCAATCCAACCGAAAACCTAAAAATAGAGCGACCCTTTTATTATCTGGAAAGAAGCTTCTTAAATGGCCGTGAGTTCAAAGATAGGGATGATCTTAAAGGGCAGTTACTCCAGTGGCTTAGGGGTGTAAATGATATCCGCATACATGGCACAACAAAGAAAAGACCCATTGATATGTACACCCAGGAACATCCTTTCCTGCAGGTTCTCCCCACAAATCATTTTGATACTTCACTCATTGTGCATAGAGTGGTAAACCAGGAATCCTGCATTTACTTCGAGGGCTACCAGTATGTAGTTCCCGATAAGTACATGTATGACTTATGTCCTATACGCATAACGGAGAACCATATGGTGATTTACTCTGGCTCTGGTGAGCAGATTGCAAGCCATGCATTGGCTGAAAAGGGTCAAAAAGAGCGCTACGTTGGAACTCACCAGAAGCCCCGCAGAAAACCTGACCTGGTGATTGCTGATGTAGTCTCCCGTCTTGAAAGCTTCTCTCCTGAGATGAGTGAATATATCGATCATATTAAGCGATATAAGCCTACTTCCTGGAGGCATCACTTGCGCAGTCTCTTGGCCTTAAAGGTGAACTACCGGGTTGATGACATCCTGGTGGCAGTACGCAGGGCAAAAAAATACAAGGTCTTTGAGCCGAGTGCTATCGAGAGCTTCCTTGAAAATAACTCAGAGCCGCGCTACAGCATAAAATTATCCTTTAAACCCAATAATAATGGTTATGATGAGCAGTAAAACAACGAACGATACCAAGCGCAGGCAAGAGTTTACCGACAGGTGCCGCTATCTGGGACTAAAGCACCTGGCAGAAGAATATCAGCAGATAGTCAATAAAGCCACTGAGCGTGATGTTGGATACTATGACTTTATCAGTGATGTTGTTCAGGCAGAGGCTGCGGCCAAACGACAAAGGCGCATAGAATATCTGATCAACACCAGCAGGCTCCCTCAGCCACTGAAGATGCTCGCTGACTTTGATTTTGACTTCCAGCCCAAACTCAGCCGCAAGCTGATCATGGATCTGGCTTCGCTGAGCTTTATTGAAAGAAAGGAATCTATCCTTTTCCTAGGCTCCAACGGCGTGGGCAAGAGTCATATAGCCAGAAGTCTTGCCTTATCGGCTTGTCAGAGTGGATATAAGACTTATTACACCACATGCAGTGAAATGATCAACGATCTGAATGCCGGGGTATATGAAAAAACTCTGGATAAGAGAATGAGAAAATACATTAATCCACAGCTTCTGCTAATCGATGAAATGGGCCATGATCGTCTTTATCCAAACAATAATAAAATCCAAACCTTTTTGTAAAATACTTGATTCACTGCCCTTTAACATTGAAAAGGTTTGGATTATTTATTAGGTTGTTTACCTAACTTATTAAATTCTAAGGAGGTATACACATGAACACAAAACACTTAGAGGACAACTATCCTCGTCTAATTTCTTACATGAAAGAAATCGGTTATTCCCAAACTTATATTGACAGTTTTAGGAGGGAAATAAACCGTATCATTTCTCTGGCACCGTCAAAAGACTGGTCGTCTTATTTGGATATCTATTTGGAGTATACTGAATTAAGCAAATCGAAAGCGTATCTACATCAAAAAAGGGCCATATTAGGAGGCATTGAACAGTTTGACGTTTTCGGGCGCTATCCGGATGGACGGCGCAGACATAAACTCTATGCAAGGGATAGCTATAGCTTCCTATTCGAGGAATTTAAGTCTATTATTGACTGCTACTGCGAAGTGGCAAGGAAGGATGGAAAGAAGGAATCAACCATTTATGGCAGAATTAATAGTGCGGCACCTTTTCTGCTGTCGCTTCAGAAAAAAGGCATGCATGCCCTGGATAAAATTTCTGAAAAAGCGGTGATGGGCTTTTTTTTTCCTCTGACGGAACAAAATTACGGGGCTGTTCCTCCAAAAATAATATAGCGGATGTTTTTAAGACATGTGAGCCTTTCTTTCCCTCTGGGAGCTGCTCAAAGATACTTACATTCCTTCCGGCATTGCGTGAGAGAAGGAAAAACATACAATACCTCACCTCAGAAGAAATCGTAAAAGTAAAGGCTGTTCTGGCCCCAGAAGAAACATCACTTCACTTGCGGGATAAGGCTGTGGGGCTCCTAGCATTGTATACAGGACTAAGGTGTTGTGATATTGCAGGGATGTCCTTGGATTGCATAGAGTGGTCAGAAGATCTGATTCGTGTAAAACAGCAAAAAACGGATGTGCCATTAGAGTTACCCATGACAGCAATCGTTGGTAATGCCATTTTTGATTACATAACCAAGGAGCGACCGAAGACTGAACGGTCTGAGATCTTTCTTTCCGAGTCTTGTCCCTATGGTGCCCTAAAAAGCGCGAGTCTTGCGCATATTGCGAATAGAATTATGGAAGCTGCCTGCATTAGACAAGGAAAAGGTAATCGCAGAGGGTTCCATATTTTCAGACATCATTTAGCAACAGCTCTTTTGGGAAATGGAATTCCACAGCCAGTGATCAGCAGAATTCTCGGGCATACTTCACCAGATTCACTTGATGCTTACCTCAGTTCCGATTTCCCGCACCTTAAGGAGTGTTCCCTGAGTGTAGAGCGATTCCCATTGCGAAAGGAGGTAATGCAATGAAAAAATTTAATTCTTTTCTTTCTCCACTTATCCAGGCATATGTTGATTATCAGAAAGCCTCCGAACGTTGGAATGAAGCCTCTTATGAGCCAAACCTTCTCCTTTTTGACCGTTATTGTCAGAAGCAGTATTCTGATGCCACCGTATTGTCCCAGGAAATAGTAGATAACTGGTGCAGAAAACGCAAAACAGAGAATAATAATTCATGCAGATCAAGAATCTATGTTGTGGTTAGTTTCATCCGTTATTTGAGAAAACGTGGAAAAACAAACATCAGGGAACCGGAAATCCCCAGGAAAGAAAGAAGATCCTACATTCCTCATGCATTTACGGAGGCTGAACTGAAAAACTTCTTTTATGCCTGTGACAACATTCTGGGTGACCCTCTTTCCAGGTTACCGAGGGACAGAAGAATCACAATCCCTATATTATTCCGTCTTCTCTACAGTAGTGGGATCAGGACCATTGAAGCCCGTCTGTTGCGTGTCAAAGATGTAGACCTTAATCAGGGCATTCTGAATATCTGTTGTTCCAAAGGGCATGATCAGCATTATGTTGTACTTCATGATTCCATGTTGGAAATTATGAAGCAATACGATGCTCTTATTAGAAAGCATTATCCTGCCAGGACTTATTTCTTTCCTGCAAAGGGGGATGCTTTTTATACCCGAAAATGGGTACAGAGAAGATTTCTCCAGATGTGGCATAAGTATAACAATACTCCTGCAACTGCATACGAATTAAGGCATCATTATGCAACAAAAAACATCAATGGATGGCTGGATAATGGTTTTGGATTTGATGTGAAACTGCTGTATCTAAGTAAAAGCATGGGTCACAGAAAGCTGGAAAGCACCAGGTATTATTATTCCTTGGTGCCCGGTTTGGCTGATATCATAAAAGACCGTACTGGGGAAACTTTTGACAATATTATACCGGAGGTAGGTGATGAAGAAAGCAAATGAAGAAGCCGTCGTGATAACTCGATATATGAATACCTTTTTGCATAAATATGTTCCTTCCCAGAAGAGCCATAGCAGTCACACTTTAAGATCCTATAATAATGCGTTAACCTTGTATGTTGGTTTCCTGGAGACGGGAAAAGGCATACACACCGGAAATCTGTGTCGGGAATGTTTTAGCAGGGAGTATATCGAAGAGTGGCTGACCTGGCTCATGGAAAAACGTGGTTGTAGTCCTGAATCCTGTAACAACCGTCTGTCTTCATTAAGGGCATTCCTTAAATATTTGGGAACCAGAGAGATTTCATTTCTATATCTCTCAGAGGATGCATCAAGGATCCCCAGAAGAAAAGAAATGCATAAAAAGGTAAAAGGAATGAGTAAAAAAGCGGTACAAGCATTGTTATCAGCTCCGGACCCGTCTACAAAAACTGGGCGCAGGGATCTGGCACTGATGGTTATTATGTATGGTACGGCTGCAAGAATGGATGAACTACTATCCATGAAAATAGGACATCTCCATCTGGATACCAAAAAACCAAATGTATCCATCATTGGCAAAGGCTGCAAAATAAGAACGCTGTATCTTCTCCCAAAGGCTGTCGCACATTTAAGAAAATATCTGAAAGAATTCCATGGTGACACCCCCCTGGCAGAATCCTATGTTTTTTATTCACGAAACATTGGCCCTGCTGGAAAAATGAGTCAGCCAGCAGTAAACCAGCAATTGAAAAAACATGCATCTACAGCACACGCTGGTTGTAATGAAGTTCCTGAAAAACTACATGCCCACCGGATAAGACACGCTAAAGCCTCCCACTGGTTGGAAGATGGTATGAATATAGTACAGATCTCATTTTTATTGGGCCATCAGCAACTACAGACATCAATGGTATATTTAGATATTACTACTGAACAGGAAGCTAAGGCACTTGCGACTCTTGAAAGTGAGAATGATAATAAAGTATCAAAGAAATGGAAAAATGACAAAAGCGGTCTAGCAGAATTTTGTGGTGTGAAAACAATGAAAAGGTGAATAATAATATCCAAACCTTTTCAATGTTAAAGGGCAGTGAATCAAGTATTTTACAAAAAGGTTTGGATTTTATTATTGTTTGGATAAAGACGATCATGGCCCATTTCATCGATTAGCAGAAGCTGTGGATT